>Ga0208879_1000157_pt1 | contig 73356 bp, 66 predicted proteins | sample Knorr_S15_td_Bot_FD_185605 | JGI IMG/M metagenome (GOLD analysis project Ga0208879, IMG submission 185605) | Marine microbial communities from Southern Atlantic Ocean transect - Knorr_S15_td_Bottom_ad_5009_LV_A (SPAdes) (version 2) | ecosystem: Environmental > Aquatic > Marine > Oceanic | place... | reverse complement strand
TGATCTTCAGGATAATGCTTCACTAATATCTAACTTACCGCTCCCTGTTATATTTTTATGAAAAACTGAGGCGACAACTATCCTGACACAGGGGGATTGTGGCTTCTGTCTAAAATCATCACCCAAATCCAGCGCTGCATCAAAATCGTTAAGCATGGGCATGGGGAAGTTTAGCATTAACCCAAGCAAGCTTGACTTTGCTTGTTGTTCTACAAGTGCCAAACGCTCTGACGTAATACCAGAAGCAGCGTCCATAGCCAGCGGCATTAGCCTGAACGAAAGCGGTGCTTCGTTAAACATTCCTCGTTGAAGTATCGACATTAGTAAGCCTGTATCGTTAGCACTTAAGCTCAAATAGGTGTGTATCAGCATGGCAAGGTACTGACCCGGGTCAGCTATCATCATGCTCGCTAAGGCTTGCATATCGCCTTTTTGGAACAACATTGTAGTGGTTGAACCGTCTCTGTTAGGTATCTTTACCGATAGAGGTTGCTTTTCAAGCTTATTGTGAACACTACGCATCAGTGCAGGTAAGTCGGGTACCATTGCTTTTAATGGTTGTTGGTCAATCACCGCTTGTACGGCAGCAAAATAATCATCGGTACGTTGGGGGAGTTTGACGGTTTGGTCTAGCCCTTCAACGCTGGCTAAAACAACACGATCAATATGGTCTGGTAAAAGCTTCATTGCAGCAAGCGCCAAATGGCTACCGTACGAAATACCCCACAAGGAGACTTTGTCAGCGCCCAAATGCTTTCGCAGGTCGTCAATATCCAATGCATTTTGCACTGTGGTATAGCCATAAACGTCTATGCCTTGCGACTTCCATCTAGTAAAACACTCTGTCGCCGCACTGGTATAAGCTGAGGATACGTGTTCCATAGTCGCAACTTGGTTTAGCGGAAGTGTAATACTTGATACACATTCTTCCGCTTGCTCAGACGCGCCCGTACCTCGTTGGTCTAGAGCTATCACGTCTGCGTGTTGTCTCATCGCCTGAAACAATGGAAAGCGACGCCATTTAGCCGTACCTATTCCCGAACCACCCGGCCCCCCCGCCAAATAGACTATCGGCGCATTGTTCGCAGCTGCTTCAGTTAGAGCCGGAAAGCGCACATAGTTAACGCGAATATCTCGGCTATCGGGATTATTACGGTTCTCAGGCACCATAAAATAGCCTTCTATGGCTTCTGTGGTGTCGCCGCTATTGGCTTCAAATACAATAGCTTTTTCATTGGGGTACATGTTTTGCGCCGCGGTAACCGGCGCAATACAATGGACGAATGCTGCTATAAGAATGGGTGTAATTCGCATATGATGACTCCTGCATGCTAGTTTTATATAAGCTTGAGTTGCTTTGTTTGCATGCATCTATTAAGCGCAAGCCCTCAGCGAGGGTGAAGGAAAACTCTTTCAACGGACTGATATTATTGGTGATTCCGTTAAACGGTAGTCAAAATTCGATGAACGGTAGAAAAGAAATTCGATGGGTATGAAGTTAGGTTCCACTCAATGGCTCATAATGGCATTGATGTTTGTGAGTGTTCAGAGTGTTGCTGGAGCACTGGTACACATTTCAGCATCGTCACCTGTTAAGCTGTGTGAGTTTACAACCCCTGTATCCAAAGTTCCTACATTCACCGAGCCCGAATGTTCGATTGCAAATCTTATCGACGTAGACCCTCAAGGCCGCCATATTTGGGTATCAATCGACTTTGATACCCCGCAACGTTTACGTGAGATGCGTCAACCCTTGGGGTTGTTTGTATTTGCTAAGGCATCTAGTCGGGCTTTTCTAAATGGCGAGTTGGTGGGAGTCAACGGTACGCCCGGCTCAAAAGACTCTGAGGTTGCTGGCAAAATGGACGTGGTTTTTCCATTGACCCCCTCTCAACTCAAACCCGAAAACAACACTCTTGTCCTCGAACTTTCAGCACAACAAAGTGTGCTGCAATTGGGTTATCCCATCCATTTTATAGGTATAGGCGAGTACACCGACCCCAGTGACTACATTCAACAGTACGCCCCGTTTGGCCTGATCTTGGTTGGTGCGTTTCTGGTTGGAGGGATCTACTTTGGCGTGCTTGCTTTTCTGCGCAAAGATCAATCGCTACACATTATTTCTAGTGTTATGTGTCTAATGGCAGGTGCTCATTTGCTTACCGAAATGAGTCGAGGGCTTGTGTCGTACACTTATCCGTGGCACGACGTTAGACTACTCGCCGTTACTACTTTTTCTTGCCTATTTGGGTTAATGCTACTGACGTTCAGTGCTTTTAAAGTGTCGGGTAAACACGCAGTACACTGGATATACACAGGGGCCTTTTGCACTATTTTGTGTGTGTTCTTTGCTCAGGGCTTTGATATTAAAACTACACTAGGTATCTTCATTCCGCTACTGTTTAGTGTGGTGCAGGTGTTTATGGCTTGGTTCCGTTCTCGCAGTAGGCATTTAATCAAATGGCTGCTCGTTCAAGTGGCCGTTGCCATACTCATCAGCTTCTCATCGGCCAATTTTCATGAAATTACTTACTTTGCGATCATTGCTTGTGTGCTGTGCTATTTGTTTAGTCAACACGCCAAAGAGCAGCACCAGTCGTACGTGCAGCTACAAGATGACAAAGTCATAATCGCTAAGCTTGAGTATCAGTTGGCCCAGTCGCAACAGATAGAAAAGCCAATGACATTAGAAGTGTCGTTGGGCGGAAAGCTCGAATATCTAGAGGCTAACCAAATAGCCTACTGTAAAGCATCTGGCGATTACGTTGAAATCTATCTGGTTGATGATTCGGAGAAACTGTATTCAGGATCGCTAAAACAACTAGAGGGCATACTGCCAGCCACTTTTTTGCGGGTGCATCGCTCATATCTCGTTAATCTTAAACAGGTAACGTCGTTAGCGACCGACAAGAGCGACGACAAATTGAGTAGTGTACTTAACCTGCAAAATAACCAGCAAGTTCCCGTAAGTCGACGTTTGTTGCCGTCGGTAAAAAGCTCAATACGTTCCACATTTGAACAGTGATAACAATAACAATAAGAAAAGAAAAAAATGAATACATTAAAAGGATTATTACTTCTGCCTGCAATGGTCTCCTTACCAAAGATTAGCATCTCAGTTTGCAATTGTTCTGCGTGTTAGTCTACTGACCTTGGAGATGGAAAATCACTGCGTGAAGTTCCGCAATACGTACTTTGCTGACCCTTTGCTTTAATGACACCTCCGGACATAAGCGGACATTCGAGTAAATTTACATCAAAGCTTTTGACAGATCTTAATGTGCCATCAAGAGATCCTGTAAATTCTGAAAAGCAGACATTAAAGACGCCCAGAATGTGGAGCTGGACGCCTTGAGTGAGCAATACATTAAACCTTAATGTGAAAATACTACACTTTGAGCCTGTTTATCATACTGCCAATACTTATTCCCACTAAATTCTAAAGCCCCCCAGTGCCTATCACGCCCATTAAGGTTTAAACTAGAAATTTCAGCATTAAGAACTTGTTTACCAATTTTTGTTAATGAAAGATTCTGCTTATCAAACGCTTCCGAGATATCAGCTGGAGGATATGAAAATGGTCTTCCATCTATAGTTTCTATTAATGGATGTTTCGCATTAATCATTTCGGTAATAACTTGCCAAAGTGACCAGTCACCAGCTATGAAATACTTCTCATGCTTATGAACATATTTGTAAATTGCATGAGGACTCTGATATCCAGATTGGATAGATTCGAGCACTCTATGTTGTTGGAGTGATAAACCGGTTGTTCTATCTGGCAACTCTTCAACATATCTCCATAGAGCATCATTAAGATGAGGGAAATATTCATTGTCTTCTTTTAAAATTAAAATCAATTCTTCAGGAGTATTTTGTCTAAGTGCATTCCAGATACGGCCCGAATAAATTAGTTGTTCGGTAGAAAAATTCTTTTCACTGTTGATAAGTGAACCAACATATTCTTCATCATTTCGTTCAGGCTTATCACTAGCATCAACCCAAAGCAATTCACCTTCATAGTTATTTTTCTGATACCAGTCGAGTAACAGCAGTAATAGCAACTGATTCGAGAGGTGGGGCCAAACCCAAAATACAATGGAATTAGCAGTCAATGTATCTCGCAATAACTGATGTTCATTTCGTGCCATTTTTTTTGGATCAGGTAAACCCTCTAATTGCGTCCAAGTTTTAATAAATTCTGCACGCTTAAGAAAAAACTCATCATAATCATTACTATCAGGCAAAGGTCCAATGCAAAGCAAGTCTTTCCATGGCAGTCGCTGACCTTCAACGCCGCAGTTTTTTAAAGTTGTACTAGCCATATCACCACAGGTGATATTTACACGCTCAAGTGATGGCTTACTATTACTTATGTCTATAGAGTTCTGTTCATCAGTATTCTTTAATGCTTGTTTTAGTTTGGACCAGCTGGCAAATCCATATTCACGGGCAATTACAAACTGAGCATCACTTAGGGACAAAGGGCCACCCATTTCATAAGTAGAGAGATGCTCAGCAATACGATAACTTACAGAGTAGTTTTTCTGATCAACGGTTCGCTTGAGCTCTTTGGCTTCTTTTTTGAGATAGTTAAGATTTGGGTTCGCAGGAATTGACTTACGCATGATTGATCTCCTTTATATGCCTAGATTTCTAAGCGAAATCCCAACTTCCGCAGGCAGGGATAAAGAGGACCAAATGTATGATCGCAACTGATTAATAACAAAGGATGAAACTGAGCTTCTTTCCGCGGAATGGAGGCTCTCCCTGAGAGCTCTTCGCAAGTATAGCCACTTTGCGCAAAGATAATCAAGCCTATGAGCATAGGTGTCTGGTTTCGGGATGATTTTATCGCAATTTTTTAAAGGTCCGAAAAGGTGTGTAAGTAGCAACTCAGCATCTTTTTTGTAAACGACGGCTTTACGTACAGAGCAGCCCTACAGCGAGTCTTCTCGGGAATCAATAGACAAAGAGCGGACGGTCAGCATTGCCAATTTAAATTTTTTTAGTCAGGAGTCACAGTCTATTGGGTTTTATATTCTTCATTTTTGGCTCTTGAAAACGAAAAAATATCCCCGGGCTGACAGTCAAGATAGTCACAGATCTTAACCAAAGTTGCGAATCTGACGCCTTTAACTTTACCTCTTTTTAGCAACGACAAATTTGCTTCAGTGATGCTAATGGCACTCGCAAGTTCTTTGGAGCTAACTTTTCGCTTCGCCATCATGACATCGAGATTTACTATGATTTCCATGACTAGACGAACCCTTGGTTTTCTTCGTCAATACGATTTGCGGCCTTGAGCAGGTGTAATATAAACGCCAAAACAACAAGTTTAATGAGTTCAAGAAACTCAAAGTTGATGCTTGCGCCTGTCGATGGATGATACTGACTGTACAAATAGGCTGTTACAATCTGAAGTAGAAACGACATAACAAACTCACCTATTAGCAGACCTACTAACCATGAATAATGTTTCTGCGCATTATTTCCAAAAAAGTTACCTTGTTCGTAAGATTTGAACAGTTGGTATAACCGGAATACAACCATTCCCCACAATAAAAACAAAGGGAACGTCATTGCCATCAATAACCATGGTTGTAGGTCAGAATGCTGCAATAGCCACTGGAAGTACTCAGAACTGGAATAAAAATTAAATTCGCCTAACGAAAAGAATGACCATATTAGGTAACAAGCACACAAAGTGCTCAAGCCCAATAACGAGAAGCGTGCCCACCGGCAATGTTTTTCTACAACACTATCCATACCTATATTCGTTATCCTCGCAAAACACAGCTGTAAAGTTACCACAAAAATAAAGTCTGTAAAACAATATATAATTATTGCAAAACAATAATTATTGTGCTGAAAATAGTATCTTAAAAATTTTTTGGAGTATTCATGCCATTAAGGAACGGTTTTCTTCTATTACTGCTGGTGATTAGTGGTTGCAGCTCGATCGGTGTGCCAAGCTTTTTGTCGAAAAATGATGCTGCTATTGTCACTTTCTCAAATGGGCGAGATGTCGCTAATATACCTTTTACGGAGATAAACGAACAAATTGTGTTCGATGCTGTGCTAAACAACAATAAGAAGGTCAGACTGCTGCTAGATTCTGGCGCACAGACATCCGTATTGTTTGAGACCATTAACATAAGAAAAAGCTCACTAAAATTGGTAGATTCAATAGAAGTTGGAGGTATGGGCGGCAGTGACTCAACCCTAGCTCATATTACTTCGCCCGTTGCCTTGCGGATGGGGGGGGCAAAAATTGAAGGATTATCATTTCTGTTTGTTGACGCAAAGGACAATCCTTTTTTTAGCCGACCAGAAATGGCTTATTTCGACGGTATTATAGGCTATGACCTATTTAGTAAGCTTGCACTCAACATCAATTACGATGAAAAAAAATTCCGACTCTTAAACGGGTCAGAAGAAATGCCTGAAGGGTATAGTCAGCTTCCTCTAAAAATTCGGAGCAGGCTTTCTTTTGTAAACCTCGAAATATCAACTAGAAGTTCGTCAACAAATGAGAGGGCTATAGTTGATACTGGTGCTGTAGGCAACGTTTCTTTATCAGGAGCTAGTTTAAAGCCGTTAGAAGGTGAGGTTTTGTACGAGGGTAAAACTATTGGTTTGGGAGGAAGTGCCCGGACACTATCTGTAAAGTTCGAGGAAGTCGTTCTAGGTGGGCATGGGATTGCTGACGTCCATGGAGCTTTATCGATGAAGCCCGAGTCGGACGGCCCATCTGTACTTGGTACAGGAATTCTTCGTCGCTTTAACTTGGTCTTCGATTACCCGAATCAATCTTTATTTCTACAGCCTAATAAAAATTTTGATACACCTGACGTACCTAATCTCTTTGGCCTAACCCTTATTCCGATAAACGAGGGAGCAATAGTGTTAGATGTTCGGGAAAGCAGTGCTGCGGAGATAAATGAGTTTAAACCAAATGATGTGATCACCAAATTTGATAATATTGATATTGGCCCATCAAACTTTTCCGATTTGGTTTCAAGGTTAAACGCGAATATGATAAAAACGTTTTGTGTAAAAAATGATAATGTCGAAAATTGTGATGATATAGAGTTCTGAAGCTCAGAGTATTATTGTCTCAGTGTGCACTTTACGTACACAGGGGCTGCTCAAGCAGCCCCATACAGCCTAAACTTCAATAGCTTCTGATATCTCCAAAGCGTCGTCCACCTCGATGCCTAAGTACCTGACAGTGCTCTCTAACTTCTTATGGCCAAGCAAAAGCTGTACTACCCGAAGGTTTTTAGTCTTCTTATAAATCAGATAGGGCTTGGTTCTGCGCATTGAGTGGGTGCTGTAAAGCGATGTATCTAGTCCGAGTTTATCTATCCATCCGTGAAAGATGCGATTATATTGTCTAGTCGAAATGTGCTCAGAATCATTTATGCGTGACTTAAAAAGATAGTCAGAATCCTTTAGTCCAGCTTTCTTCACCCAAGCCGAAATGGATTCTCCAGTGTTCGGTGTTATCTCAAATTGAACAGGACTGCCTGTTTTTTGCTGAACGACATGCGTTCTCCTTAGGACTGAACGTCCGCATACCACGTCTGATACTTTTAGTTTCACGAGATCGCAGCCGCGCAGTTTGCTGTCGAGACCAAGGTTGAATAATGCGAGGTCACGTGTCCGCCCCTCAAGCTCTAAACGAATTCTGATACCCCATATATGTGAAATTTGAAGAGGCTTTTTCTGACCGACAATGCGGTCTTTGTTCCAAGGTGAATGGATTTTAATTGCCATGAGTTGTCTCCTGTCTGGTAGGAAACACAAGTATGGCAGTCAGGTTGACAGGCGCACTTAGACAAAGAGCAGACGTTGAGCGATGCTATTCTCAACTTCTGACTTTAGTCAAAAAAACTAACTTAAATTGCTATTACTGGCGTTTGAATTCATATTTACCACCGCCTTGGCTCAGAATGAAACCATTTGTTTGAGATGACGATGCACTCGGTTTGTTGAAGTTGATGACGATACCAGCCGGGTCAAAACGAAATTCTGTTTCTGAATACGCTGTCAGTGGAAGAGCGCCTTGACCTTCTGCTTGACTCATCAATCTTCCATTTTCAACCCAGAAGCGAATTTTAATAGGCACTTGGGTGCTCGCAAATTCACCTTCATATGCGCTTAAAATCTTTTCGCTTAACTTTATAGGTTTTGCAGAAAAGTCAGGAATATCTATTGAGAGGCCGTACATGGTTTTTAGAACGGCAATCAACACATCGTTGAAGTTATAGTTTAATGCATTGCTTAGCACAGTTACGTTCAGCCCGTCTTTTGTATTGTAGCCCGCTGCGGAAACAAATCCGTCAATGCCACCAAAATGCCCGTAAAACTTCTTTTCGCCAAACGGGGCCGCAGTCATACCCAAGCCATAACCGTCTTCAAGCTTCATCATGGCACGCAAAGAATCACTTGATATCAGTCTACCGCCAAACAACGCAGTAAAAAACTGATTGATATCTTTCGCAGTAGATACAATTGCTCCTGCTCCGTGAGGCACACTCATATGCGTTTCTGGCTGCTTGATCCAGTGCCCGTTGTGTCGATAAGACGAGGCTTCATTTTCTTCAATTTCAATGCTATTGCCGTAATAAGTGCTGTTTAAATTTAATGGTTGAGTAATTTTCTTAGTGATTATTTCTTTAAGCGGCTTGTCGTATAGCGATTCAATAATGAAGCCTAAGAGCACGTAGTTAGAGTTAGAATATTTATGTTTACTACCCGGACTAAACTCAGGCCGGTAACCTCGAATCCTTGAAAGAAGCTGCTCTTTTGTCTGCGGGGTCGTCATAAAACTCGTGTAATCAGGGTCATTGGTATAGTTGAATATTCCTGAGCGATGACTCAATAAATGCTTAAGATTGATTTGTGCTGAATTGGGAATGTCAGGGTAGAACTGGTTTAGCTTTGTATCCAAACTCAGCTTATTATTTTCGATAAGCTGCATTATTAGTACCGCTGTGAATGTCTTAGTCACTGAGCCAATTCGAAAACGTGTCTGGGCAGAGATTGGACTATTATCTTCAACCGAAGCAAGACCTGCATAGTGCTCATAGCGTGGAACACCATTCTCAGTCACATACACCGCAGTCATGACCTTATTATTTTCACTAAGGGCCTTTAAATAGGCATCTAGATCAGCTTGATGTTGGTTCAAACTTTGTGCAGCAGTGGGAAGAGTGAATAATATGGCCGCTAATTTCGCCCAAAATACTATTAATCTTATCTTTGTCATCCTTTTCATTTTATTTCCCTTAATTTGAAAACTGAGTGAGTTCGTTCACCCTACTTTATACTATGAGTTCTATTAGCAAAATGCGACCTGAAAACATAAAGCTAATGTCTACTGTAGCCGTTTTTTTCTGTGATGTAGCTTTTCGACTTGAGCCTGACAAAGGTCCGCTGTACGTACACAGCTGTCCAACAGCGAGCCATGACGGGCATCAAAAGACAAACAGCAGAATTTGATAACAGTCAGCAGTCAAATTCTTGTTCCAATTAAAAAGGAGCAGTTCTCGGGCAAGCTCCCCGCATTTAAAGACACCAGCTCCACAAAATCTATTTCACTTACCTTGTCAGCGTCCCTAAACCGCTTTATTTCAAAATAATAGTCTGCATAAGTAGCTCCTTTCTTTTTCAATTCTAAAAAAGGGTACTGCCTATATTTCCACACTCCAATAACCATGTCAGTGCCCGTACTTTTTGTAGCCATTTCAAGAGTGAAAGAGCCATCTTTATGAAGATATAAAGAAGTAGCTTCACCGCAGTCTTTAGCCTTGTATTCGTTCACTAAATCTTGTTGGAAAAACATTCGTTTATCGTCTTTGTTTTTGGGCAATAGAAATAGAGCCATTGAATTTTTTGTATACCAATGATTTCCTTTACTCAAACCTTCAATTCGCTGTATTGTGAAGCCGGCAGTAGCTGATATGTAGGAGGCTATATCAATAGCTTCAGGTTCAAGTAAAATTAATGAGTAGAGAAGAGTATTTTCGGTAACACTCGCGGGAAAGTCGAATTCATTCAGTTGAACCCGATATCTTTGAGACGAATCAAAAGCGTTGCTAATTTCGTCTCTTTGAGTGCTATCTAGGTATTTTGCATAAACATGAACGGTAGTTTTGCTCGCACACCCCGATAATAAAAGCACGAAGAAAACCAAGGTATGTTTTAAGATTTTCATTCATGAACTCTGACGGTGAAGTTGATTACAAGTGTAATCCAAAGTTTATGATTAAACAATAATGCTATTTTTGCTTACAAACTCCGTTGTTCCCCAGTGTCCGCTTTACGTCTTGAGTTCAATCAATGGGCGCAACACATCGGTTAAATTTCTGTGCTGGTGTTTCATAGTCTAACGTTTTTCTTGGTCTTTCGTTAAGTTGTCTCGCTACACTGCTAAGTTTTTGTTGGCTGTGGACTGATAAGTCGGTACTTTTTGGAAAATACTGCCGTAATAATCGATTGGTGTTTTCATTGGAACCACGTTGCCACGGTGAGTAAGGATCACAAAGATAGACTTTTATATCAGTGGCTAGAGTGAATTGTTTGTGATCTTTTATTTCTCTCCCTCTGTCCCAAGTTAGAGATTTATATAGTTCCTTAGGTAGTTTTTGAGCGTGTTTGATAAGAGCAGCAATCACGGTCGACGTTTTACTATCATCCACTTTTACCAGCATTACGAATCGAGAGTGCCTCTCTACTAGTGTTGCTATGTAACTGTTGTTAGAGCCACATATAAGGTCGCCTTCCCAGTGACCAGGTATCGCTCTATCTTCAACTGATGCAGGTCGCTCACTTATAGAAACGGCGTCAGGAATTTTTCCTAGACCTAACCTTTTCAGTGAAGATTGACGCGACTTGCGAACCACTCTTTTTGACCGCAAACACTTTTGCAGCTCTTTCTTTAGAGCGCCTCGCGTCTGAATGAAGAGTGTTTTATAGATGGTTTCGTGAGACACGTACATTTCCTGATTATCGGGGTATTGTCGCTTTAACCAACCCGCAATTTGTTGTGGCGACCATGCCCTTTTAAGCTTAACGGCTATCAGTTTACATAACTCTGGGGATCCAATTAACTTACATGGCTTGGGTCTCAATGCTTCATCCCATGCTCGTTGTTCAGCTTTTACGGCTCGGTAGTGCTTTAACCCACCATTTCTTTTTACTTCACGGCTAATTGTAGATGGTGCTCTGGACAAACGTCTGGCAATTTCTCGAATGGATTGTTTACCGACTAAGCATCTTGATATTTCTTCTCTTTCATCAAGCGAGAGAGACTGTGGATGTCTTTTTCGTTCTGGTGGCCGATACCCACCAGTTTGATAAATAGTTGGCATAATAGAAGAGTGAAAGCGATCAAACATTCTAGCGATATCATGCAGCGAATCACCTCGCTTATATCTGTCCCAAATAAGTGCTTTCTGTTCTGGTGAGTAATAGATACGTTTTCTTTGTTTCATGGCAACATTCCTCCTTTAATAAGGATAGCGTTGCACTCACCAATTGAACTCAAGGTACATTTGAGCCGTTCAGTATGAAACTTTTTTGTACCGTAATTCGCGCCTAGTCATAAGAATTGCAATAAAAGTATGAAATTGATTTATTCACCATCGGATTAGTCTAATACCTGAAAACAAAGGATTAGCGCTTGCAAAAGTATGATAGTTTTTTGTGAATCAACAGCCGCATGGATGCGGCGACTACTCGACACTTACCGCAAACAACTATCCCCGTCCTGCTAAACCAATGACATAAACACCGAACTCTCCCGACTTGTTGGAACAAGTCGCACTCAAAAGGTACAATTTAACACTAAACAAAAATTCATGGATGAATGGTTACCGCCGATGGACTCGGCGAACATTGTTTCATTTAATTTGCATTTCACGACATAACTTACAACTGTTGTTGTAAATTAAATTTGTTTCAGATATAGTCTTTTCTGTGCCTTAAAGAGTGCTTTTAGGAATAATTTGAAATGTATTTATAATCTTTAACGGATTATAAAGCATTCAAAGCCATATATATTAAGGATTTCATTCACTCACTCATTGATTGAAACGAAATTTTATATATATACTGTCATACGCTTGTAACTAAGCACAAAAATTATAGAAAAAGGCGATGGCTAGTCCATCGCCTTTTTTATTTCTAAAACAAAGAATTCAATATTGGGGTCAGAGTAATGACTCTGACCCCAATATTTTAAGAGTAGAAATAACCCTACGAGGCTTGATGAGTTTTATACATGTCCTCGCAACGTTCGAACTTAACGAAAGACAGTACAAATAGTGTGTTTTGGTCGTTTATATTCGGCAGCATTGGGTTATAATCAGCGCTTATTTTATCTCGCACTCACGGATTTGTGATGGTTTGAGGTAACTGTAGTAAGCAACGGAGTTGAAGAACAATCATGCTAGAAAGAATCAGAGAAGGTTCTCAAGGCCCATGGGCGATGGCGATTATCGCGCTTATCGTTTTAAGTTTCGTATTCGCAGGTGTAGGTAGCTACCTAACATCATCAGGTACTACTGCAGTAGCTACTGTTAATGGCGAAGAAATTTCGGCACAAGAACTAGAGCGTGCATATCAGAATCAGCGTGCACAAATGGAGTCACAATACGGCGAAAGCATCGCACAGCTTTTCTCTAGTGAGCAATACCTCGCAGATTTCAGAAGAAATGTACTGGACAGACTTATTGCTGAAAAATTAATTCAGCAACAAGCGACGGACATGGGATTGCGCGTAAGTGATAAACAAATTCGCGAAACTATAACACAAATGCCTGAATTCCAGTTTGGTGGTCAGTTCGATAACGAACGTTTCCAAGCCATTCTTCGTCAAAACGGTTTTCAAGTAGCCGATTTCCGTGATTATCTGCGCGTTCAAATGACACAAAACCAGTTGGCTGCAGCGCTAACGAATTCTTCATTTGCGTTGGACGGTGAAGTACAGCAAGCGAATGCGCTACAGCGCCAAACTCGTGATGCGAAATACGTGCTAGTGAGCTCTGATGAATTTGCCGGCTCAATTGAAGTGACAGATGCGGATGTTGAAGCTTTTTATAATAACAACATCGCCTCTTTCGATACTGACGAGCAGGTTAAACTTGCTTACGTTAAGTTAAGTGTCGATGACTTGAAAGATCGCGTTTCGGTTGATGAAGAAGCGGTTCGCACGTACTACGAAAATAACCTGGGAAGCTACGGCAAAGAAGAAGAGCGACGTGTTTCTCATATTCTTATCGAAGCTGGCGATGATGCCGATGCAGCGAAAGCAAAGGCAGAATCATTAAAAGCAGAACTCGACAACGGTGCAGACTTTGCGGCTCTTGCAGAAGCAAACTCTGATGACACATTCTCTGCCGAAAACGGTGGTGACCTAGACTTCATTACGCCAGAAATGATGGACCCAGCGTTTGATGAAGCAGCTTTTGCTTTACAAAATGTTGGCGATGTATCCGACGTAGTTGAAACCGAGTTTGGTTTTCACATCATCAAGTTAACAGACTTAAAAGAAGCACAAGTTAAATCTTTCGATGAAGTAGCGGGTGAGATTCGCGATACGCTTCTTTATGACGCGGCTATGGAAAAGTACTTTGAGCTTCAAAATACGTTAGCTGAAATTGCGTTTGAAGTACCTGATACGCTAGAAGATGCAGCGAACGCGGTTGATTTGCCTGTGCAAGAGTCAGTGGTATTTAGTCGCAACACCGCACCTGCTGATCTAAGCTTCCCTGGTTTACTGGACGTTGCTTTCTCTTCTGAACTTATTGATGAAGGGCTTAATAGCGATATTATAGAACTAGACGACGAAACCGTTGTTGTTGCGCGTGTTATTGAGCATCAGCCTCAGCGTACTCAATCTCTTGAAGAAGTACGCGAAGGCATCGAAGCCTCTGTTAAGGCTGAAAAGTCAAAAGAAGCTGCAGAAGCTTGGGCGTTTGATATCGCACAAAAAGTGCGTGCTGGAGAAAGCGTTGAAAGCGAGCTAGCTGAAAAGTCTGTGTCTTGGGAGGCAGCAGCTGCTGTTCCGAGAGCGGGCGGTACACTTGCACGTGCACTCGTTGACACGCTTTTCTCTCTTGCCCTTGAAGGCGAAGATAAAGTTGATGTTGCGACAACGGTAAACGGTGACGTTGCTGTTGTTATGCTTGAAAACGTTAACGCAGCACCAGAGCTTGAGAATGAGTTGGGTGAAAGCCTGAAGCAGCGCCTTGCTCAGGTACAAGGTCAGCGCGTTTATCAACAATATATTGAAGCGCTTCGCGCAAATGCAGAAGTGACTATCTCACAGACGCTATAAGCACTGCTGCATAAAAGCTGTCGCTGCGACTAACAGTGACACCGGTAAATACTAAAAAGCCAGCTTCTTTCATAGATGCTGGCTTTTTTTTACAACACAGTGATTGGGTGTTTGTTTGAAGTGCGTTAGTTCGTTAAGAACAGCATCAGTGTATAAAATGCCGCAATAACACCAGATAATACCAATATGTACAGAAACCCTTGCTTGCCTTGCTCCAGAGTGTATTTATTGGCTTGTAAATAGCCAAACCAGAGCAGTGACAAAATAAGGGGTATTAAAACAATGATTTTTAACACAGTAATGCCTTTCTTTAAGTTATGTTCTAGTTATAACAACGCGCGTTGATTTAGACAAATCTTAACGAGCCAGTCCTAGTCGCCAACTCACCCATTGTCGCCTTCCTTGTTATCACCCTTTATTATTTTTAGCTTCAGGTTACTTTGTCCGCTGTCATGGCATTGTCGTAAATCTGTTATTGCCGTGTCACTTTACATTTGTGTAATAGACTCACGTTTCATAAAGGTTTCTTATGCATGTCAATTCAGCCTTTACCTTCCATAGCGCCAGCTCGCAGTATTTATTTTGCCGAAGTGCTTATGGCAAGAGCGTCGATTACCCCACAGGACGCTGGTTGCCAAAGTTACCTGATATACAAGCTCGAAAAGCTCGGTTTCTTTTGTGAAAAATACACAATTAATGGTGTGAGCAACCTCATCGCCAGGTGGGGGCAGGGCCCGAATCACTTTGCATTTAGCGGCCATACTGATGTAGTGCCCCCAGGTCCTCTTGATAAGTGGAAGTCACCGCCTTTTAGTCCCGTAATTAGCAAAAATAAATTATATGGACGTGGCGCTGCCGATATGAAAACAGGCATCGCAGCCATGCTAGCGGCCACAGAGCGAACCATTGCCTCGTTAGATAAGGAAAAGGTCTCTTTCTGGTGGCTAATCACCAGTGATGAAGAAGGGGAGGCGGAGTGGGGCTCTAAATGGATAGCTGAGTATTTGGCATCTAAAAATGTCCAGCTTGATATGTGCCTAGTCGGTGAACCTTCTGCATTTGCATCAACCGGCGATACGATTAAGATTGGACGCAGAGGCTCACTTTCCGGCACTATCCATATTGCAGGAAAACAAGGTCACGTGGCTTATCCAAAGACAGCGGTAAATGCTATCCACAAAGCGAGTAACGTGATTAATGCGCTAACACAGCACCCATTTGACAAGGGGAGTGATGATTTCCCTGGTACTTCGCTTCAAATAACACATATGGACACGGGAGGCTTCACTGATAACATAGTGCCTAGTGCTGTTCGTATAGAGTTTAATGTCAGATATTCGTGGCAGTTTAATCAAAACAGTTTATCGGTATTGCTGCGCAGTATTATCAATAGTATTGATACAGAAGCCAAAGTTAGCTTTTCAAGACCCTGTGAAGCTTACTTGAGCAAGCCTAACAGTAACGCGGAGCACTGCTTAATTGCCTGCGTAGAAAAAGCGATAAAGGGCGCTACAGGGCGTTACCCTGTTATCAGTACATCTGGTGGTACTTCTGACGGGCGTTTTTTTGCTAGTGAGCACACACAAGTGGTTGAAGTGGGTGTGCCAAACACCACCATTCATCAAATAAACGAACACATTCATGTGTCTGATTTGCTCACTCTTGAAGATATTTATACCGACATTCTTAAGTATGTTGGCGAGCGATAACGACTTCTGAAATTTTCAGTAAAGCGGAAGGCCGTAAAATGAGAAAGGGAGCGTTTGTCAGAAGCTCCCTCTTCGCTTAGGCTGTGGCTTTAAGCTGAATATCGGTTAGATAGCGTTTGCGCTTTTTTTCGGTAAGCGTTTGCATATCAACCACCACCAGTCCGTCGATACAGTCGTTAAAATCTGGGTCGACATTAAAGCCTAAAAATGCCACCCCGCCGTCTTTAGCCACTTCAGAATACTGCTTATACAGCGTTGGTACGTTTACGCCCATGTTAGCCAGTAAATGCTTTAGCTGCGTAAATTCTGCCTTGTAATCGTTACCTGTAAATTGATGTAACGCGTCGTTCGCCATTTGATAAGGTCGCTTGCAGGTCGCTTCGCCAAACTTGGCAGGGAAGTACGTGGAATAGAATTGTACCAATAAATCTTTAGCGGGTTCAGGGTAGGCATTACTGAGTGACACCGCACCAAACAGATAGCGATACTTTGGGTAGCGGCTTAAAAATGCCCCGATACCAAACCACAAATAATCTAAACTACGCTTTCCCCAATAGCGAGGCTGGACAAAGCTTCGCCCTAGCTCTAAGCCTTCTTTGAAGAGTTTATCGTTGTCCTTACCGTAATTAAATAAGGTGGCAGAGTAGAGCCCGGTAGGGTGATCTGGCGCTGTCAAAAGCTCAGCATCGCCAAAGCGGTAGGCACCCACAATTTCTAAATCGTTGTCATCCCAAAGTACAAGGTGATAATAGTGGGAGTCGTACTGATCGATGTCTCTACGCTTGTTGGTACCTTCGCCCACGGCTCGAAACGCCACTTCGCGCAGGCGGCCAATCTCTCGCATAATCGGTGAACAGCTTTTGTGTTGGTATAGGTAAATAGATTTTCCGTCGCCAGTTTCACCTAAATGTTCGCAGTCTCGCATAGCGCGGGCCAGTTCTTTTCTGTCTTCTGGCATGGCAATAGAAGCCTGGGTTTCAAATACGCCTTTCTTGTTACTGCCAATACGATACAGATGGCGCTTAAACAGCTTTACCTGCTCTTTTAGCGGTATATTGGTTTGCTGGTACGCTTCAAATGGAATAAGTTCGCCAATGCGCATAGGTAAATGCTTCTTACGCTGTTTGAACATCTCTTTAACGAGCAGCGCGGTGGCTAATGGCTTGTATACCATGGACACGCCGTAAAAAAGCGGGCTATTTTTCGCGTCTATATAAACCGGCAATATCGGTGCTTTTGCTTGCTTTGCAATGCGTAAAAAACCTGTGTGCCATCTGGTGTCGCGAACACCTTGTGGGCGTAATCGAGAAACTTCACCGGCTGGGAAAATCAGTATGGCGCCGTCGCTGTTAAGGTGTTTTTGAATTGCCGATAAATGCTGTTTTGGTGTGCCTCCCTGCATATTGTTTACAGGTAACAGCATATCGTGAAGCGGTTCAATGGCCATAAGCATTTCATTGGCGACCACTTTCAAGTCGTGACGTACTTCACTAACCAGCTTTATAAGCGCAAGTGCGTCGAGTGAGCCAATCGGATGGTTAGCAATAATCACCACTCTACCTTCACTTGGAATGCGTTCTTTTTCTACATCGCGGGTGGAGTAGCTGATATTAAAATATTCCAGCACTTGCTCTACGAAATCGATATCTTCGTAATGCGGATATGCTTCACCAAATTCGGTAATTTCACGTTCGTGAAGAAGGTGCCTTAAGACGAATGACAGCGACTTAAATAGAATGGGGTTATTTGCTACTTGAGGGTAATGCTTGTTCAGTACGTCGTTTACAGTAAACATAGAACCTGTTTCTCTTCCGGTTTTGGCGAACAATAGCAGGGCAATGTGACGCTTTTCACACAGTTTCATGGCAGTTATTTGACAGTGTTAAAAAGTTGTAACTATGACCTGCTGACCAATCTATGAGGCACAGGTCAGCAGGCCCTAACCTTGATGGATGGGGTTGGAATTCACCTGTTGCTTGGTGAATAGCAAAAGTCAGGGGCCGTTACAGCCCCATTTGTGTAATGCCAGCTATGCTGCTTCTGAGCGAGAGGTTTTGGTTGTAATTGGTGTTACGGTGGCTGACTCTAATGAATCAAGGTAATGAATAAGAGATAAGTTACCGTTCACGTCTTCTGACAGTGCACTGCAGTTTTCTATCCAGTCCCCATCATTAATGTAGTGAATGCCGTTTTCAAAGCTGCTTTCAGGGTGATGAATATGGCCACACACAACACCGTCGAGCCCCATTTCATCGGCGCGCCTGCAGCATGCTTCTCGATAACGGGCGATGGCTTCATTCGCTCCTTTAATGTGTTTTTTAATATAGCCCGCAAGTGACCAGTATTCTCGCTTGCGCCACGCGCGTAGGCGATTAAACTCTCTATTTAGAAAAAGCAAAAGGTCGTAACCTTTATCGCCAATCCACGCATGGAATTTGCCCATAGTTACATCGCCATCGAACTGATCGCCATGTAAGACTAAATAACGCTTCCCTTGTGCTGTGGTGTGAACCAACTCTCGCTCTATTTCTATATCACCGAAAGCCATACCAGAATAAGACTGAATTGGTTCATCGTGGTTGCCGGGTAAGTACACCACACGCGTGCCGTCTTGGCTCATTTGCATGAATTTGTGCATGACTTGATTGTGCGCCTGTGGCCAGCGAAATTGCTTGGTCATTTGCCACATGTCAACGATATCTCCCACCAAATAGAGGGTGTCTACAGTGATGCTATTAAGAAAGGAAAGTAAGTATTCAGCTTTGCAGTCGCGATTTCCTAAATGGATATCAGAAAGCCAAAGTGTTCGATAGTGTGTCTTTTTCATAGCGGTTTCCCAAAGCGATGCCTTGGATCGTCACTATAGGTTTGCAAATTGACACTACCGTGACGCTTGCTTGACCATTGTGTTACAGCAACACAAATACGCGCTATAACCCCAACTTACTCGCCACGTCTAAAAGCCTATCTCGCATCCATACATTCACTAAGTCTTCATCGGCGTGTTTGTGCCAGTACATGTGTACGGGGAGTGGGGGGACGTCAAATGGAAGGGGCAGAATTTCGATATCGAATTTATTACTGAATTGTTGGGCGAATCGCGTTGGCATGGTCAGCAAAAGATCGCATTGGCTAACTACGTTAACGGCGGCATAGTAGTGTTCACACTGCAATGCGATGTTCCGATGTAAATTGTGCTGAGCAAGGGCTAGATCTACCGTATCTAGTTTAGAGTCTTTTAAAGATACAAGCGCATGCTGTGCAACTGAGTAGCTCTTGATACTCGGGTTATCTACGTAGCTATTGCTAGGCGCGCATACCACGACAAACGTTTCTTCGCAGATAAACTGTGAACGAATGTCACGGCTGGTGGGAACTAACGCGTCAATTACGATATCAAGCTCTTTAGCGGCTAACGCGGGAGCAAGCTCGGGCCAGGTAACCTGCCTGCTATTCACCGTGATATTAGGAGTATGTTTAACAAGCTCAGGAATAAGTACCGGAAAAAATATAGATTCTAAAACATCTCTTAAGCCAAGGTTCACCTGACGGGGTTTATCACTTATATCAAAGCCCACTTTACCTTTTAATGTACTTTCAAGGGTTTCTATTGATTTCACAACCGATGTAATAATGCCTTGGCAAAATGGGGTAGGCACAACTTGTCGTCCATGACGAATAAACAGCGGATCATCAAATTTCTCTCGCAGACGACCTAAGGCATGACTCACTGCAGGCTGAGTAATATGCAGTGCGTTGGCGGCTTTTGTAATGCTGCCTTGCTCGTAGACCGCGCGCAGCACAACAAATAAATTTAGGTCTAATTTTCCATGCATATTATTTATGGGTTTCCATAATAAGGCATCATTTTTATTTATTATTAAACAGAGTACACTGGCTTAAATGTTAATAAAAGGTTTCTTTAATAGAGGCTTCTTTTGTAAGGGGCGTGTGTATGCAGGCATCTGTACTTACCGAGGTGTTGTTACCTCTCGCTTTGGCATTTGTTATGTTTGGTATGGGGCTAACGCTAACTCTTGCTGACTTTGCTCGGCTACTTAAAGCACCTAAAGCAGTAATAACGGGTTTTATAGGGCAAATTATATTGCTGCCTATGTTGGCGCTAGGACTGTGCTTTGTTTTTGGTCTACCCGATTATATTGCGGTTGGTGTCATGGTTTTAGCGGCATGCCCAGGCGGCACGACCAGTAATTTAATCAGCCACATCGCAAAAGCAAATCTGGCCCTTTCAGTAAGCTTAACCGCTATTTCTACCATCGCTTGCGTTTTCTCAACGCCCTTTATCATTCTATTTGCTCTTGATTACTTTGTAAAAGAAAACGCGCCAGACTTTTCTATTATTCAAACAGTGATAGGGCTGGTTGGTATATCAATTGTACCGGTCATTTTAGGCATGACCATTCGTCGCTTTAACAGCAGGTTTGCTACTAAAACTGAAAGTTTCTTTCGGCAGTTTTCTATGTACTTCATGTTGCTTATGATTGTGGGCGTGCTGGTTTCAGAAAGAAACAATTTAGCCGCGTCCTTTGAAAGCGCGTTTTTGGTTTGCTTAACGTTAAATTTATCATCGGTATTGTTAGGGCTCGGGCTTGCTAAGCTTTCAAACCTAGCATTTAAAGACTCGCTCACGCTGGCCATTGAAATAGGCGTGCAAAACGCGGCGCTTGCAATGCTGATATGTATTACCTTTTTAGATGCACCTGATTACGCGATTGCACCTGGTGTATATGGCGTAGCAATGTACATCGGGCCCGCACTATTGGCCCTGTGGGCAAAACGAAAAATGCGTAACGAACAGCCATCAGTGTCACTGCAAAAGACGGAATCAGTTTGATTGGATTGATAAGGCGGTCAATTAGAGAGAATAGTGAAGTACTGATTAGCGCTTAACACAATAAAGCGCAACTAAACATAAACGCCGATACAAGAATAATGAAACAAGAACAGTTAGGAAACACATCATGCGCGTATTGATTACCGGTGGCGCTACCGGCTTAGGTCAGGCCATTTCCCTTAAGTGGGCGGAAAAGTGGGCAGGCAAAGACGAGGGGTTAGATATTTGCATTGCCGATATTAACCAAGAAAGAGGCGATGAAACAGTAAATACGCTATCCGCCCAAGGTGCCAATGCGTTTTACATCCATTGCGATATAACCTCTGAAAATGATGTTCAAACGTTAGCGAACACCTTGGAAACTCGCTGGGGCGGTGTTGACACTGTGTTTAACAATGCGGGTGTTGCTTCTGGTGGCAGCCTTTTAGATGAGAGCATTGAGCAGTGGCAGTGGGTGTTTGATATTAATGTGTTAGGCATGGTGAGAGTCAGTCGTGCCCTCTTACCGTTAATGCGAGAGCAAGGCGGTGGCTATTTCATTAATATTGCATCTCAAGCGGGGCTAACGCCTATTCCTTATATGGGAAGTTATAACGCGGTTAAAGCTGCAGTCGTGTCGTTTTCTGAAACCATGAAGTTGGAATTAGCACCTGACAATATTGACGTTAGTGTAGTTTGTCCAAGCTTCTTCAAAACGAATTTAGATGAGTCGATGCGAAGCAGCAACCCAGCGTCGCACAAGATGCTCAATAAATTCTTTGCCAAAGCAGACATGACGAAAGAAGACGTGGCTGAGTCCATATTTCAGCAAGTCGATAAAAAGCAGTTTCTAATTCTTACCCATAAACTGGGTAAACGCGCTTTTCTGTTAAAGAAGCTGCTGCCAACCCAGCGCTATATCAAAAATATGCTCAATCAAACGAAGATGATGAAGCGTGCAATGGAAAAGCAAAGTTAAGCAAAATTAGGTAAAACGGAAACGCGCTCACCTGTGTTTGTCGCCAAGCTATCTGAAGATAATTGTCGAGCTGCTCTTGTACAGGCACAAACAGAAGTATCTTCTAGCCAAAGATTGTGAGTTAGCACTTTGAATAGGCCCTTTGAAACAGAATTACAAGAAGATTGAGATATGCAACAACAGGTCGTAGATAAAGCTGACAGCGTACGTGCAGGCGAAGAGCTAGACGTGAACGCTGTACACAATTGGCTTAAGGAAAATATTAGTGCCTCCAGTCCATCATTGAAGGCCATGATACAAAGTAGCGATAGCTTGCCTCAAGTCACCCAGTATTCTGGGGGCGCTTCTAATTGGACGTACTGCTTGGACTATCAAGGCAGTAAACAAAACCAGAGCGAACAAACGTCGTTAATTTTGCGTCGGGCACCGGCAGGTACTAAAGCCAAAGGGGCTCACGATATGGGGCGGGAGTTTCGATTACAGCATGCGTTAAAGCCTGTTTACCGCTATGTGCCAGAAATGCTTGGACTTTGTGAAGACGAGAGCGTTATAGGCACAGAGTTTTACGTAATGGAGAAGTTTACCGGCGTGATACCACGTAAGAACTTACCCAAAGGCTTAAACACGTCTGAGCAGCAAACCAAACAGCTCTGCACTAATGTACTTGATAGCTTAATCGAGCTTCATAAAGTGGATTATAAGAAAGCGGGGCTTGAGCACTTAGGTAAAGGTGCTGGCTACATAGAACGCCAAATAAGCGGGTGGAGCGAACGCTATAGTAAAGCAAAAACCTGGAATGTCCCCTCGGGTAAAAAAATAATGCGCTGGCTAGAAAACCACATGCCCGCTAATGAACGCATTTGTATTACCCACAATGACTTTCGGTTCGACAACGTGGTGTTAAAGCCAGATAACTATACGCAAATTATCGGTGTGTTGGATTGGGAACTGGCGACCTTGGGCGACCCGCTTATGGACTTGGGTAATACCTTGGCGTATTGGGTACAAGCGGATGATGACTTTTTGGCCCAATCAACGCGCCGCCAGCCTACTCACTTACCCGGTATGCTAACTCGAAAGCAGGTGGTTGCGTACTACTGCAAAGAGATGGAAATAGATGTAGATGATTTTACCTTTTACGAGGTATACGGGCTTTTCCGTTTAGCCGGTATTGCCCAGCAAATCTACTATCGATACCACCACAAGCAAACCAATAATCCAGCGTTTAAAAACTTTTGGATCTTCATTCATTACTTAATGTGGCGTTGTAATAAGGCCATAAAAGCATCAGGAAAACGATAATGACAACAAGACGTAATATTCTGATCACAGGCGCGAGTTCAGGCCTAGGCAAGGGAATGGCGATTGAGTTTGCCAAACAGGGTTGTAACCTAGCCCTCTGCGCAAGACGCTTTGAGAATTTAGAAAAATTGAAAGACGAATTGCATTCAATTAACCCAAACATTGATGTGTATATTCGCTCGCTGGATGTCAATGATCACGATGCGGTTTTTGAAGTATTCGACGCATTCAAAGCCGACATGGGAACCCTTGATAGAGTCATTGTAAACGCAGGCATGGGCAAGGGCGCGTCTATTGGCACTGGGTATTTCCACGCTAACAAGCAAACGGCGGTGACTAACTTTGTGTCGGCGCTAGCACAATGTGAAGCGGCAATGGCTATCTTTAGGGCACAAAATAGTGGTCATCTTGTGACGATTTCATCTATAAGCGCGGTGCGCGGGTTTAGACGCGCCATGACTGTATACGCGGCAACAAAAGCAGGGCTTACATCAATGACCGAAGGCATTCGAATGGATGTAATGAATACGCCAATTAACGTCACCTGTATTCACCCCGGTTTTATTCGCAGCGAAATAAACGAAAAAGTAGAGAAAGTACCGTTTATTGTTGATACCGATGTGGGCTGTCGTGCGATGGTCAATGCAATCAATAAAGAAAAAGCGAATGCGTTTGTGCCAAGCTGGCCTTGGGCCATCCTTCACTGGATCATGCGTATTGCACCGGCAAGCTCAATAAGAAAAATGAGCTGATAAGCGGATAGCTGGGATGTGAACACACCGCAAAGACTGTAACAGAGCTCGCCTAGTGGTGGGCTTTATGCCTTTAAGTCTAAATTTGGAATCAGTAACCCATGCTAATTAGCGTCGATTACAGATACAAAAAAAGCGCCGAAGGGCGCTTTTTTAACTACTAATCGTAAAGATTAACCTAGTGCTTTGATTTGTGCAGCTAGACGGCTCTTATGACGAGCAGCTTTGTTCTTGTGAATCAAGCCTTTAGTAGCCATTCTGTCAAGTACTGGAGTAGCAGCAGTAAGTGCAGCTTGTGCCGCTTCTTTGTCACCGCTTGCAATTGCAGCGATAACTTTCTTGATGCTTGTACGAGTCATTGAACGACGGCTAGCGTTGTGCTGACGACGCTTTTCGGCTTGGATTGCACGCTTCTTAGCAGACTTAATGTTAGCCAAGGTGTAACTCCCAAAATAAATTCATGTCAAAAACGAGGGTGCGGATTGTGCCTACCAAACGCCCAAATGTCAAACGATTTAAAACTTAAATCGTTCCGCGTTAAAACGCGCAAGCTATTGAACACAAAGTATGCTCAACACGTTGCACATTCTTTGCGACATTTCTCTGCGACATTTTTTGAAAGAGATTCGTAGTGATATTCTTTCAAGACATTTTAGCGATAGACATGCATAAACGACAGCACCCCATACCGGGCGCGGATTATAACAAGAAAGTTGTTAAAGATGCACAACTATTTTGAAGAAATCGTTTCGCCTGCGATAGCCTTTAGTTATTATGGCTCGCTTGCAACCAAGCGTTGCCGCTTTGCGCTTAGCAGATGCCTTTGACTATCTTTCAAATGGCTGATGCTATTCAGCCTATTCTTTACCTCTTATTGGAAGTGTGACGTGTCACGGAAGTTAATAAAATCTGGTCTTATCGTCAGTATTATGACCTTGGTCTCGCGAGTATTAGGCTTGGTACGTGATGTTGTTGTTGCCAAGCTTATGGGCGATGGGGCAGCCGCTGACGTATTTTTCTTTGCTAACAAAATTCCTAATTTTCTTCGCCGTCTATTCGCCGAAGGTGCATTTGCGCAAGCGTTTATTCCGGTATTAACCGAAGTTCACGAGAACGACGATAAAAAGCAACTCAGAGAGTTCGTTGCAAAAGTCAGCGGTACGTTGGGCGCTATTGTTTTTGTAGTTTCTATCATAGGGGTAATAGCATCTCCTGTTTTGGCGGCGTTATTTGGTACAGGCTGGTTTGTGGCGTGGCTCGAGGGGGACGAGGCCGGAGATAAGTTTGTACTTGCGTCGACCATGTTGAAAATTACTTTTCCTTATTTAGCGTTTATCTCTCTGACTGGGTTGGCAGGGGCGATACTCAATACGCTCAATAAGTTTGCGGTTGCTGCCTTTACCCCTGTTTTACTTAACGTATGCATTATTGCATGCGCAATATACTTAGCACCTACGCTGGAGCAACCCGCATACGCGCTAGCGTGGGGTGTGTTTATCGGCGGTATCGTACAGTTCTTGTTTCAACTACCGTTTTTGTTCAGGGCAGGGCTCTTGGTAAAGCCAAAGTGGGGCTGGCATGACGAAAACGTGGTAAAAGTACGCACCCTGATGATCCCTGCCTTATTCGGTGTGTCAGTAGGGCAAATCAATTTGTTGTTTGATACCTTCATCGCCAGCTTTTTAGTTACCGGTTCTATTAGCTGGTTATACTATTCAGACAGGCTGCTTGAATTTCCCCTAGGGTTGTTTGGTATTGCCATCGCAACAGTCATTTTACCTACGCTATCCCGAAACCACGTCAGTAATAACCCCAAAGCGTTTGCTGCGAATATCGATTGGGCGTTTCGCATGGTGTGTTTATTGGGCATACCTGCTGCAGTGGGACTTGGCGTGATGGCAAGGCCTATTTTGACCGTTATTTTTCAGCGCGGCGCGTTTACTGCTGAAACCGCTATTATGGCGTCTTACTCGCTTACCGCGTACTCGTTTGGCTTGCTCAGCTTTATGCTGGTAAAAATTCTCGCGCCAGGGTTTTACTCCCGCCAAGACACCAAGACGCCAGTGAAATTTGGTATTTGGTGTATGGTCGCAAACATGGTGTTTAACCTTATTTTAGCGATTCCGTTTGGTTATGTAGGGCTTGCTGTCGCTACCAGTATGTCAGCTACGCTTAACGCCGCTTTGCTTTATATAACACTGCATAGACAAGGTGTATTTGCGTTAAGCCGCACATCGGTTTTGTTTATTGCCCGTGTGGTTATTGCAAGTGCTGCCATGGGCGGGCTTATTTATTATCGCGATCAAGGCTTAGCTTTCTTTGAATTGTCTCTTCCCGCCCAAATGGTAGAGGTAGGAATAACCATTTCTCTGTCGGTTATATTGTTTGTGACCACCATGGTGGTGCTGGGCATGCGACCCAGACATTTCAGAAGCGGCGGCGATTAGTATTCAATAGATGCGAAATAGCGCATGGAGTCAGAATGGCCCGTGTGCTTGGTATTGTGCTCGCGGTCGGCTATAATCGCGAGCTTTGATTTTCTAGCAGTTAAAAGGTAGTGGCTAACAGTGGAATTTATCCGCGGGCTAAACAATGTAAAACCGCACCATAAAGGGTGTGTGCTCACTATTGGCAAGTTCGACGGCGTACACCGTGGTCATCAAGCTGTGTTGGCTAACGTGCTTGAAAAAGCGAAATCGCTATCACTTCCTGCCACCGTAATGGTGTTCGAACCGCAGCCTGAAGAAGTCTTTATGCCCGATAAAGCACCAGCGCGTATAAGCCCTCTTCGCGAAAAGTACGAATTGCTGCGCCAACAAGGTGTCGACAGGCTGCTTGCTGTGCGATTTAACGCGGAGTTTGCTAAGCAAAGTGCCGATACCTTTGTCCACGATTTACTGGTGGACAAACTGGGTGTTAGATTTCTTGTTGTTGGCGACGATTTCCGTTTTGGCAATGGCCGCAAAGGGGATTTCGAAATGCTTGAGGCGGCAGGTCGCCAATATGGTTTCGAAGTAGTAAGCACCCACAGTTTTACCATGCATGCCCATCGAATAAGCTCTACCGCGGTGCGAGAAGCATTGGCTGACAGCGATTTTGGTTTGTCTACCGAAATGCTAGGGCGCCCGTTTGCTATTCACGGTAGGGTGGTTCACGGCGAGAAAAAAGGTCGCACCATTGGTTTTCCCACCGCGAATGTTATGCTAAAACGCCAAAAAACGCCAATTCACGGCGTGTTCGCAGTTCGTGTCGACGTAGATGGTAAACACTATAACGGCGTTGCGAACATTGGTACCCGTCCTACTGTTAACGGGGTAAGAAACCAGTTAGAAGTCCATATTTTTGATTTGTCATCTGACCTATACGGCAAGCCTATTACGGTGTTTCCGATGGCAAAAATAAGAGATGAAATTAAATTTGATTCTTTTGAGGCGTTGAAAGATCAAATTCAAGCAGATGCAGCACAAGCGCGTCTGTTATTAGCATAGTTAAACGTGATAAAGTCACGAAAAGTTTCTGCGCGTATCAGTTTTATTGAGCTTGATTTTTTAAACGTGGATCCTTGTTCGCGAAACGCGTAAGTAAGTCACTGTGCTAGAACATATAATGTCAGCCTTGCGCTAGTAAGAGCGACACACAGTTTTACGTTGAACCTTTTACATTCAGCGTTTTAATTTGAACATCGCAAAATGAATATCGCCTTCACAATGTGTTAGTGCATTGGGTGAAAATTAAGGTAACCGGATAATACAATTTTATGAGTGATTACAAAGCCACACTGAACCTTCCAGAAACTGCGTTCCCGATGCGCGGTAACCTTGCTCAGCGCGAGCCGAAAATGCTTAAAGACTGGCAGGAAAAAGGGGTATACAGCAAAATTCGTGAAGCGAAAAAAGGCAAAAAGCCATTTATTCTTCACGATGGCCCTCCTTATGCAAATGGCGATATTCACATTGGTCACGCGGTTAACAAAATTCTTAAAGACATTATTGTAAAGTCAAAAAACCTTTCTGACTTCGATTCTCCGTACGTTCCTGGATGGGACTGTCACGGTTTGCCGATTGAATTGATGGTAGAAAAGAAAGTTGGTAAGCCAGGTAAGAAAGTTACTGCGGCTGAATTTCGCCAGAAGTGTCGCGAATACGCACAAAAGCAAATTGACGGCCAAATGGCTGACTTTAAACGCTTAGGTGTGTTTGGTGAATGGGATAACCCATACAAAACGATGGACTTCAAATCTGAAGCCGACATCATTCGCGCATTAAGTAAAATTGTAGACTCGGGTCACTTAGAAAAGGGCTTCAAACCTGTTCATTGGTGTACAGATTGTGGTTCGGCACTCGCTGAAGCAGAAGTTGAATACAAAGACAAAGTATCACCGGCTATCGACGTTAAGTTCCCAGTAGCTGATGTGGCTGCTATTGCAGAAGCGTTTGGTGTGTCTGAAGGTGATTTAACCACACACAAAGCAGGTGTAGTTATTTGGACTACCACACCGTGGACACTGCCAGCCAACCGTGCAATCAGCTTACACCCAGAGCTTACCTATGCGATTGTTGAAGTTCAGCCTTCAAATGAATGGCTAGTGGTAGCGCAGGACCTGCTTGAAAGCTGCATGAACCGTTACGGCGTTGAAGATTTCCGCGAAGTGGCAACCTGTACTGGTGCTGCGCTTGATAAGCTTAAAGTTAATCACCCATTCTTAGACCTTGAAGTTCCGTTAATTCTAGGCGACCACGTTACGACTGAGTCTGGTACAGGTTGTGTACACACAGCGCCAGCTCATGGTGTTGACGACTTTAACGTGGGCAAGCAATACGATATCGAAGTGTACAATCCGGTAGGCAACAATGGCGTGTACCTTGAAAACACACCGCTGTTTGCAGGTCAGTTTGTATTTAAAGCCAACGATGAAATTATCGAAACGGTTAAAGAGAAGGGTAACCTTGTCCTAAACGTAAAATACGAGCACAGCTACCCGCATTGCTGGCGCCACAAAACGCCAATCATCTTCCGCGCTACGCCTCAGTGGTTTGTCAGCATGGATAAAAAAGGCCTTCGCGCTGAATCACTTGAACAAATTAAGCAAACCAAATGGATCCCGGACTGGGGCCAAAACCGCATTGAGAAGATGGTTGAAGGTCGTCCAGACTGGTGTATCTCACGTCAACGTACGTGGGGCGTGCCTATTCCTTTGTATGTGCACAAACTTACCGGTGAAATCCACCCAGAGTCTGCGGCGTTAATGGAAAAGGTGGCACAAGAAGTTGAAGCTAAAGGCATTCAAGCGTGGTGGGATCTCGATGATGCAGCCCTGCTTGGTAGCGAATTAGACAACTATGAAAAAGTGACAGATACCCTAGACGTTTGGTTTGACTCAGGCGTGACGCATTACTTCGTTGTAGACCGTCGCGATGATATCCCGGCCTCTGCCGATTTATATCTTGAAGGTTCAGACCAACACCGCGGTTGGTTTATGTCTTCGCTTATGTCATCAACTGCCATGCACGGTCACGCGCCTTATAAAGAAGTGCTAACACACGGCTTTACGGTAGATGCCCACGGCAGAAAAATGTCGAAGTCGGTAGGTAACGTTGTGGCGCCTCAGGAAGTGACTAACAAATTAGGCGCAGACATCCTTCGTCTATGGGTAGCATCTACTGACTATCGCGGCGAGATTGCGGTATCGGATGAAATTTTAAAGCGTGCTGCAGATGGCTACCGCCGCGTACGTAACACTGCACGCTTCTTGCTAGCAAACCTGAACGGTTTCTCGGTTGAAGATGCGGTTGCAGAAGAAGATATGGTCGCGCTTGACCGCTGGGTTGTTGCTCGTGCTAAGGCACTTCAAGAAGAGCTTATCGAAGCGTATGACAACTACGACTTGCTGGTAGTGTCACAGAAGCTTACGCACTTCTGCTCAATTGAGCTGGGCTCATTCTATTTAGACGTGATTAAAGACCGCCAGTACACAGCTAAAGCAGATGGGCTAGCCCGTCGTTCATGCCAAACGGCCATGTATCATATCATTGAAGCATTGGTTCGCTGGATGGCGCCTATTACCAGTTTTACTGCACAAGAAATCTGGGAAACGTTACCAGGTGAGCGCAGCGAGTTTGTATTCACTGAAACTTGGTACGAAGGGTTTAATAACTTCACGCAAAGCGACACGTTTAACGATGCCCTATGGCATCAAGTGCTAAGCGTAAAAGACGCGGCAAACCAAGCGATGGAACAGGCGCGTAAAGATGGCGAGCTAGGTGGCTCACTAGAAGCGAGCATTTCGCTTTATGCTACCGAGTCGTTGTACAACGTACTTGCAAAGCTTGAAGACGAGCTACGTTTCGTACTTATTACATCAGGCGTTACGCTAACGAAAGTTGCCGGTGCACCGTCTGATGCGAAAGCCACAGACGTAGAAGGTTTATGGTTGAGCGTTAATAAAGCAAGCGGTGAAAAGTGTGTTCGCTGCTGGCATCACCGTGAAGATGTGGGCTCACATGAAGGTCACGAAGAGCTTTGTGGTCGCTGTGTGACAAACATTGACGGTGATGGAGAAGAACGCCACTATGCTTAAGCTTTTTCGCGAAACAGGCTTGCGTTTTTTGTGGATAAGCGCAATTGCGTTTATCCTCGACCAATGGAGTAAGTACACGGTTATCGACAGTATGTCGTTGTATCAGTCGATACAGGTATTGCCGTTTTTTAACTTTACTTACGTACATAATTACGGCGCCGCATTTAGTTTTTTAGAAAATGCAGGTGGTTGGCAGCGCTGGTTCTTCACTGCCATTGCTGTCGTGGTAAGTGTAGTGATTTTGTGGTGGCTGAAGCAGTCACCCCGTTCGCAAAAAATGCTGCCCGTTGCGTTTGCCTTTATTCTAGGTGGTGCATTAGGCAATGTTTACGACCGTTTAGTCCATGGTTATGTCATCGACTTCTTAGATTTTTACGTAAACAACTACCACTGGCCAGCGTTTAACATTGCTGACAGCGCAATATTTATAGGCGCTGCCTTACTTATTATCGACATGTTTAAAAATGGCGACAAAAAAAGTGAAGGGAACGGTGCAGACGCGCGAGCCAGTGCCGCGGACAATAGCGAAACCATTAAGTAGTATTCGGAAAGGTTATGACAGACTCATTGATAATTGGTGCTGATAACGAAGTTATTCTTCACTTTGATTTAAAGCTAGAAGATGGCTCTGCCGCTGACAGTACTCGTGTAAACAACAAACCTGCCAAAATGGTGATGGGTGACGGTAGCCTTACGCCGAATTTTGAAGCGTGTTTACTTGGGCTTAAAAAAGGTGACAAAAAGTCATTTAAATTAGGCCCTGAAGATGCATTCGGCCAGTCCGATCCGAATAATATTCACTATATGGATAGAAGCCGCTTTGGTGCAGATTTACAGGTTGAGGAAGGCATGATTTTAGCGTTTGCTCAGCCTGACGGTTCAGAGATTCCGGGGATTATTCGAAGTGCTGCTGGAGACTCTGTTACGGTAGACTTCAATCACCCGCTAGCAGGGCAAACGGTTATCTTTGACGTTGAAATTATTGATGTTAAACCTGGCGTGTCAGCACAAGGTGGAAACTAGTTATGCAAATTCATTTAGCTAACCCTCGTGGCTTCTGCGCGGGCGTTGATAGAGCTATCACCATCGTTGAACGCGCGCTTGAAATGTTCGAGCCGCCCATTTATGTACGCCACGAAGTGGTACACAATAAATTTGTGGTAGATGGGCTACGTGAGCGTGGTGCGCTATTTGTTGATGAGCTTCACGAAGTACCAGACGACAGCATAGTAATATTTTCTGCCCATGGCGTATCGCAAGCGGTAAGAAAAGAAGCGGAAAATCGCGGTTTAAAGGTCTTTGATGCCACGTGCCCCTTAGTGACGAAAGTACATATGGAAGTTACCCGCGCTAGCAAAACGGGTACTGAATGTATCTTGATTGGTCATGCTGGTCACCCTGAAGTAGAGGGCACCATGGGTCAGTACAGCAACGAAGATGGCGGTATTTATTTAGTTGAATCTGAAGCTGATGTGGCAACGCTTGAAGTTAAAGATCCGACCAATCTTTATTATTGCAGCCAAACTACGCTGTCTGTTGATGATACCGCCGATGTTATTGACGCACTTCGCGCTAAGTTCCCCAAAATCAATGGTCCGAGAAAAGACGACATTTGCTATGCCACGCAGAATCGCCAAGACGCGGTGCGTGACCTAGCCCAAGATTGTCAGGTTTTACTGGTTGTTGGGGCACAGAATAGCTCAAACTCGAACCGTCTTCGCGAGTTGGCTGAAAAAATTGGCGCAAAAGCGTATTTGATTGCTGACGCTAATTGCATTCAAGAGGAATGGCTAGAAGGTGTAGAGCATATTGGCGTTACTGCAGGCGCGTCTGCACCGGAAGTGTTAGTGCAAGGTGTGGTAAACAAGCTCAAAGCGTGGGGTGCTGTTTCAGCTTCTGAGCGTGCTGGACGCGAAGAAAATGTGGAATTTGCAGTACCTAAAGAGCTGCGTGTTAAACAGGTCGTTTAATTTATCCGCACTATCAAAATAAAAAAACACCGCACTTAGTTGCGGTGTTTTTTTATGCTTTTGTCTACTGGAAATTCAACAAGTTGCGAATGGATAATAATACCTTTAGAACTGGGTATTTTAACATGAACAGGCTACACGGTTCGGCTTTAAGGTAGCACCTTTTGTGCCGTAAACGTACATTGTAAAGCGGTGTTATAGCACGCTAACCATTTAGAGCCTGTTACTTTAAAGATAAAATGGTCGAGCAGTCTGCCTTGTACTTGCTTGCTAGAACAGGTCACAGAAAATTATACGTTTTAATAACCATTGATACCCAGTGTTATACGCTTTTGTCTTACTATACTACATTGGTGATAACACCAATTTGAATGTTAGGTATATGGCAAAAAAAGATGATTGCTGAAAAGGTGATAATGAAGCGAGTGAAGGGAAGTCATATTCGCGCACAAAGCGGTGCAGGTCTTATAGAGATCTTAATCACCTTATTTATATTAGCTGTGGGCTTACTGGGTGTTGCTGCGCTCCAGTTCACGGGCTCTTTTGCCAATAAAGACGCAATAAGCCGAACTCAGGCCGAAATGGTGGCAGCACAACTTGCAGAACGATTGAGAGCCGCCGCTCGCCCAGCAACAGTGGGAGACGGCATGGTAGTCAACAATGCGTACTTCTCTAGCGATACCTATAATTTTGCCACGTTAAGTTGTTCTGGCTCGTCTCATCCTTATCACTGCTACTGTCTGGCAAGGCCGGCAGGGATCCCAAATTGCGAAGGCCAGGCTTGTACTGAAGCACAGATGGCTGAGTACGATGGTTGGGCGCTATCGTGTTCAGCGGTACAAACCAATCCTCAAACTAAAGTGTCGGTATCGTGTGACGACAACAATACGGCAGATATTTACAGCTGTAGTGCAGGTTCTCGTGTAGAAGTGTTGTTGACGTGGCCTGTCGCTTCTTCGGGAAATCAGACCCATACCCTTAATGCGCGATGTAACGAATCTGAAGGTGACAGTAACGCATGTGTGTTTAAGGACATTACATTATGAATGCACGTCGCCACCGCCCACAGCAGGGTTTCTCCCTTGTCGAGTTAATGATTACGTTAACGCTGGGGTTAGTGATATCAGGCGCGATTATTCAAGTGCTCGTCAGTAGTAGTGTGACGAATAAGCTCAATCAAGCCGTGGCTCAAGTACAAGAGTCAGGCCGCTTTATCATGGCTCGCCTCTCTGCAGAATTCTATGAAGTCGGCCGTTATGATCAGATAGTCGCGGATGTGGATACATCCGTTGATATCGTTGCCGAAGCGGCCTATGTGGAAAATCACCCCATCGCTGTAGCAGGGGATTTCGCTACCAACGCGACACTAGGCAGCATACAAACCTCTAGTGGCGGCAGTGATAAGCTGGTTGTGAGCCTACTAAGTGACGAAGATTGTACTGGAAACCAGCACGGCTATGGCGGTCTCGAGTTTCACGTTGTCAATCACTACTTTGTAAGCGGCAGTACACTTAAGTGCACAGGATATGATGGTCGGGTACTTCGTGGCCTAAAGGTGCAGACAGTATCGCCCCTTACCGTAACATTGCTCGATAACGTCGAAAGTTTCCAAGTGCAGTTCGGCGTTTCAAGCAGCATTACCAATTCTCAAGGGCAAGCTGTTTCGTATGTAACCGCAGATGAAATTGAAGATTTAAGGGCGCTTAATCAACAAGTTGTGTCACTGCGCTGGGCGCTAATGCTTAAAAGCTATCAAAATGAAGTGAGACAAACACAGTCTCAGAAATATGCGCTGTTAAACGAAGCATCTAAAACGATGGACACGGCCCATTATTATCAAGTGTTCTCAAAAACGTTGGCACTTCGAAATATGAAAAATTTTGTCAGGAGTTCGCGATGAAACAACAAGGCTTAGTGATGGTATTCGCACTTCTTGTGTTGCTTTCAATCACTGTTTTAGGGGTAAGCGCGGTAACCAGTAGCTTGTCTCAGTCTAAAATGGCAGTGTCTATGCAGCAAAGTGGTTTGGCTTTTGATGCTGCTGAAGCAGCGATCGCGGGCGTTTTCTTTGAATCTGAAGATGAAACCCTACTTACCGACCCGAATAAGACAGACCCGCTCTCGGAAGCTCGGCAGGGTAACGTGTTTGACCCTGAAGCAGATTCAATGAGCTGTTTCGATGACGGGGAGTGGACTGACAGATATATGACTGAAGGCGGCCTTGCTGTTGGTGACAGACATGTGGTGGATGGCACGTATCAAAGTGAGGCCTCGTCAAAGAGTTGGTCGCGCACTGCGTTTATCAGAGAGCAGGCTTGTCGAGGCTCGAGTAACGTGATTGGTGGAAGTAACGTCAATTGCCATGTATTCATTATCAGAGGATGTGGGAAAGTGGCGGGTAAATCTTCTGTTGTGGCGAACAGCTTGGCTGCCTCTGTATTTGGCCCTGCGTCTCAATAGGTATTAATATGAAGAAACTCTCGACTTACCTTGCCTCTATTACACTATTTAGCTGTATCGGTTTCTCTGCGTTTGGTGACGACCTTGATATTTACCTAGGCAACGCAAATAACGCCGTAACCTATAACCCGAATGTGCTGTTTATCATGGACTCATCGGGAAGTATGGGATCTTACGATAACACCAGCCAAACTCGAATGTTGCGCGTACAGAATGCACTAAAAGAAGCGCTCGGTTCGGCGACCAATATTAACGCAGGTTTGATGCGTTTTTCGGATTACGGTGGCCCAATCCTCTATCCGGTTCGCAATATAGATGAAGCGGTAAGACCTGAAATTATCATTTCAACCAACGAAGACGATCACGACGCACATGAAATAGACGGTAGCGTTACCACTGACAGCAATGACCTTGTATTAAGCAGCGGTATCCAAACCGTAACCTCTGGTCTGCGTTTTACCGAGTTAAACATACCTCAAGGCGCGACAATCGTTAATGCCAGCATTAGGTTTACTTCAGAAAAATTCAATGTGGCGGGTACATCCCTTGTTATATCAGCTGAAGCATCGGCATCAAGCACGGCCTTTGCTTCGTCTTCGAACAATTTGAGTGCGCGAACGAAGACCGCGGCTAACGTTGAGTGGGCAACCGATAATAGCTTTCCCGCCTCAGGCGAGGTGATAACCACACCTGACATAAGTGCAGTCATTCAAGAAGTCGTCGATTTATCGGCATGGTGTGGCGGCAAGAACCTTAATATTTTAATAGAAGGCTCTAGCACCGATTCAGCAAGCTCTCGTGAGGTAAGAGCCAGTGACGTAGGCCAAAGTGGTGCGCCACAGTTAGTGGTAACTTATGATGACTCTACCGCTACGGGCTGTGTTCAAGGCGAAGCAATTTATCAAGTAGCCAGTTCACGAGATAACTTGGAAGAGAACGTAAACGGCTACCCGAATACCGGCAGTGAACTGACCTTCCACCCATCTTACAATGATTACATAGGCGTTCGATTTCGCAATGTGAACATTCCTCAAGGGGCGGTAGTAACAGAAGCGTATCTTGAATTTACTGCTTACAGTACGGTGACCTATGGTAACCCGAGCATGCGTATTAGGGGCGTAGCTGATGATGATGCGTCTGATTTTCATCCAGACCGTCGTAACCGCTTACGAAATTTGCCTAAAACATCGGGTATTACCTGGTCCATGCCTGATTTTTACAACAATTATACCTACCGTACGCCTGACGTGAGCAACATTGTTAAGCAAATTGTGGATCGTTCAGGGTGGCGGTCAGGTAACGATATGGCTTTTGTTCTTGATGATTTTGTGTCGTACCGCGGTGCGCATACGTATAACAACTCGCCATCTAAAGCACCGAAGCTTATTGTGAAGTTTAACGGCTCGGCGACACCTGACGCTTCAGCAACGGTCCGTGAACATTTGATCAGCAAAATAGATGAGCTTAGCGCCAACGGTTTAACCCCTATAGTAGACACATTGTTGGAAGCGGCTAACTATTATGGCGGTAGAGACGTAGATTATGGGCGAAAACGTGGGGAAAGTGACGTTAGCAGCTCTGTGCGAAGAAGTACTCGTGTGAGCCACAGAAGCTCTTACATAGGTGCAGATTCAATTTTGCCTTCGGGCTGCTCGGAAGACAACTTGTCAGACAGCGACTGTATCACTGAGCAGATCCCAACACCGGCAAGTTACATTTCACCGGTGTCTGACCTACAGTGCCAAACAAACAATCACATTGTTTTATTGTCCGACGGTGAAGCGAACAACAACCACAGTGTTTCGAAAATTCAGACGTTACTTGGTAAAAGCTGTACCGGAAGTAGCGGTGAGAAGTGCGGCCTAGATTTAGTGAGAAATATCAGTGAAGCGTCAACGTCAGTAATAGGCCCAAGGGTTATTACACACACCATCGGGTTTGCGGCGAACAATAACGCCAACAACTTCCTTAATCAGCTTGCTTTGCAAAGTGGTGGTGGTTTCTATCAGGCAGATAACAGTACGGATTTGCTCGAGGCGTTTAATACTATTTTGCGTTCTGTAAAAGATATTAATGCAACCTTTGTGTCGCCTGGTGTGGCGGTTAACCAGCTAAACCGTCTAACCCATAGGGATGAATTATACTTCGCATTATTTAAGCCGAGCGAGGGGGCGATTTGGCCAGGGAACCTTAAACGTTATCGCTTAAGTGGTGATGAAATTCTCGACAAAAACAGCCTAAATGCGGTGGATAGCGTTACGGGATTCTTTGCTGAAAATGCACACAGCTATTGGTCAACCCTTGCTGACGGTAGCGAGGTAAGTGAAGGTGGTGCAGCCAGTCGCTTGGGCGGGAACCGAAATATATACGTGTTTAATGATACGGGCAGCATTGTAAGAAGTGCCAATGAATTACACGAAAACAATACGAATATAACGAATGCTGATCTTGCCATTCAGGATGAAACTGATGCGAATGCACTAAGAGATGCCATCTTAAAGTGGACTCGAGGCGTGGACGTAAAAGACAGTAACGGCGATGGAAGTACAACTGACTATCGCTCTCAAATGGGCGATCCCATTCACTCTCAGCCTATAATTGTTAACTACGGTACTGACGACTCGGCCATTTTTGTCGCCACCAACCAAGGAATGTTGCATTCATTCGACACTTCAACAGGCGAAGAGAACTTTGCCATCATGCCTAAAACATTGCTGCAGAATCTACATCATTTTTATAAAGACACATCATCGCTAGAGCACAAATATGGCTTAGATGGTGACATGATTCTAAGAACAGTTGGAGACAACAAGTACCTTTATGTTGGTATGCGCAGGGGGGGACGTAATTATTATGTCTTTGATGTGACGCAAAAGACCTCACCCACGCTGAAATTCAAAATTGAAGGCGGGGCGGGGACGCTGGCAAAGTTGGGCCAGACGTGGTCGAGACCCACAATCACTAAAGTGAACATGGGCGGACAAGTTAAAAATGTCATGATTGTTGGCGGTGGCTACGATGACGCACAAGATGATCGTGCTATTCGAGCAAATGATGTCGTTGGCAATGCTGTGTTTATGTTCGACGCTGATACTGGCAGCCTCTTGTGGCATGCAAGTAATGAAGATGCGGATTTAAACTTAACGAATATGACATACAGCGTTCCAGGGCGAATTTCAGTTATTGATAGGGATAACGATGGGTTTGCGGACCATATGTATGTGGCCGATATGGGCGGCCAGTTATTCAGGTTAGACATCTATAATGGAAATTCAGGTACGAATTTTATAAAAGGCGCGCGCATTGCCGACTTCGGTGGCGACACAGCAGAAACCAACCGACATTTCTACTATGGGCCAGACGTAACAGAGATAGCGCTAGGCGATGAGTTGTATTATGGCATAGCCCTTGGCAGTGGATGGCGTGCATCTCCGCTAGATACCGTAGTTGAAGACAACTTTTATATGCTTAAAGACAGCGGCGTATTTAACCGTGATGTAAATGGGAATTACACATTTATGCAAACGGTTTATGAGAGTGGAATGTACAACGCCACGAGTCATGCCTTAAATAGTAGTGACGAGGGGGAGCGCGAGTTGGCTTCACAGGACTTTGCTAACAAGGCTGGGTGGTATTTGAATTTAACCACTAACGGTGAAAAGGTACTGTCTTCTCCGCTAATTATCGATTACAAGGTGTTCTTTACGACCTATGTTCCGGCGGTGAGTAGTACCAGTGCATGTGCTCCGCCCACGGGTAATAGTCGCGCTTATTTAGTCAGTATGTTTAATGGCAACGCCGTCACAGATGTAAATAATGACGGAGAAGTTAACGACGCTGACCGCTCAGCAGAATTAAAACAAACTGGCATCGCACCAGAGACCAAAATTCTTATAGAAGATATTGTGAGTCCAGTGGTTTGCTTGGGTACTGAATGTGTCTCAGCAGTGATTGACGTTGATGAAGATGGCAACGACGAGGCATGTACTAACGCATTTGAGTGTTTAGCTGAAAATATTTACGGAAGATTCGAGCGAATTCAGCGTGGTAGTTGGCACTCAGAAACAGAGAGGGAATAATTGTGAAGCATAAAAAAACAGAGAGCGGATTTTCATTAATTGAGCTTATGATAGTTGTGGCGATAGTGGGCATTATTGCCGCCATTGCATACCCTTCTTACCAAGGTGTTATTGCCGATGGATACCGCGGCACAGGGCAGGCTGACTTGTTGGGGTTCGCATCTGCAATGGAACGTCATCACAGTGGTTCTTTCAGTTACGAAGGTGCGGCAAGTGGTGGCGCAAACACCGGCGCGCCAGCCGTTTTTTCTACTTATTCTCCGTCTTCTGAGCCCCAAGCAAATCGCCGTTATAATTTAACTATACAAGCGGCCAGCGCAACAGCTTATGAGTTGAGGGCAACGCCAGTCAGCGGCACAGGTCAAGCATCAGATGGCACGTTGTTTTACTTCAGTGATGGGAGAAAGGGGTGGGATAAAAATAACAATGGATCCCTTGAGTCCGATGAATATTGCTGGTCATGCTAATTATTAATACTGGTAGATATTCGTTAAGCGATTAATGCCACAGGTCGTTTTGACGCCTTAAAAAACGTGGCGTTGATGTGCTATTGGGCTGAAATTACCAGTAATGACGGTTCACCAAATATTGCGATGTCATCCCAACGTTGGTCAACCGGGTCGTTAACTAGAGCGAGTCGATCCGAATTCAATGAGCCATTGTGCTCAGCGTTTTCATCCAAAGTCACTTGAAAGAGAAGCCTAGAATCAATGCGAGTGGCAAGTAGATAGGTGGTAGTGCTTGTTAAAATAAGCAGTGCCAGCAACACTTCAATTAAAATACTTCCTGTATTTTTCAATTTAGGCATCTTTGAGGATCCTCTATTTCTGGTTTTTCGTTTACCTAATATTCAGCTCAATCGTTTGTTGAGTTATTGCTATACCATGAACCCGGGATAGGGATAATTTTAGCGAGTGTAGTGTGCGATTGAAGGTTTTTTAGCACCGTGGTGGACGGTGTTAATGACCCATCAAGACTCGTGTTCAAGGGATGGTTGGAAACGTAAGCGCCTTTTATAGATGCCTCAGGTGAAACATGCAAAGTGTGCGTATATGGCGTGGTGGAAAGCATAACTATCAAACCATGGAATTGCGTATCAGCGTGAAGTGAAAGGTCGCCATCCACTATCAGTAGCATTAAAGGCTGGTTTTCGTCTGAGTGTGCAATATCTTCGTTATCCAATTGGCAATCTCCCTCTATCCAGAAAATACTGGCAGGCGGAAGGTTCACACAATCCTGTTTAGCAACGCTTTGAGGAAAATACGTCGCACTCAGGTGCTCTATGCTTCGATTAAACAGCCATTCGGTAAGCTGATTGTCCCATGATAATTGTTGAGTTGAAGTAGGTAGCCTTAACAGTGACGGATAGCGCAGAAATTTAGCTGTAAAAATCGTATTACTTTCGTCTTGGGAAACCCGCACGTCAAAGTGTTGCAAAGACTGCTGTTCTTCACCAACTAAATCGGTCTGCTCAATAAGTATCGTTGCATTGGATGTGTCTATCCTATTCAACGTTTGCGAGACCGAATGACTTCGTAACAACGTGGCGATTTCTTTGACTTGCTGCATGTGTGTAACATGCGCCTTCTCGGTATCCCGCTTTGTCTTTTCAATCGTATAAAATTGTTGAACCTGCTGTGATGTACTTATAGCTGAGAAGGTAATAGCGCTTAATAATATGGCCACAATTCCCAACACGGCGATGCCTTGCTGAAAACGAAGCGGTGCAGTATGGCGTGTAGGTACAACCCCTCCATGGCTTGTTCTAAACTCAGTTTTTCTGTTGCCTCTTTGAGGCCACTGCATTTCGGTATTAGTCGTAGGCATTGACAGCCTCAACTATGAACGTTCTGGCGCTTTTGACGGTAGGATCAACTTTACTGTGCAACTCTATTTCAATTTCATAGGCACTTCCCCAGCTACTGCTGTGCCTTCGGTTAACCGTGAATTTGGTGGCAACGGTAGTTTGCGTATCGGTTAAGTCGTACCAACCGCTTTGTATACAGGAATGCCCTGCTACTCGGTACTCGATGGCATTGTCGTGCAATCGGTATCCAAAAAACTCCCCCTGAGCCTGCGATACCACGCCGTCCTTGTTCTTATCATAAGAAAAGGTAACACAGCTATTTTCAGGCTCATTTGCGCGGTGGCCAGTGGTTACTTCGAATACCGTATTTTCGATTGTGGTCGCACCGAAAGGTGATAGGGTGTTAGGGGAGTAAACAAAACCCGCTTTGCTTAGGTGTCGTGTAATTGTACTTTGTAGTGCACGTATGTCGTCTTCTACGCTGGTAGCGTGTTGAATTGATGAGTGTGCAATGTGCGACCGCGCCGCTTGAGTTGCAACGGCTGAAATCACTATACTTGCCAAGCCACAGGCCACCAGCAGTTCGGTGAGACTATATCCACAATACGGCTTGATTGCGCCACGACGCATTACATGTATTAGCATGGCGCTATTCCAGAAATAGACTGAACGCTACATAGCTTTATTCGCCCCAATGTATTAATAACTAACTTTGCCCTGAAGCGCTGGCTTGAAAGCGTTAGCGTCGTATTACTCGCAAAATTGAGGGTACCGTTTTTATTGAACGCGACAATCTTGTCCTCATTATTGGTTGTGCTCAATTCTGTATTCCACCGCGAAGGCAATGACAAGAAACTCGACTCAGTCAAGGCACAGCTTTGGCGGGTGGCGCAAGAGCACGAGTCTTCTTCGCTCACGAGCACACAGCTATTGTGTTCAATTTGCGCAATCAGGAACATGTTCTTTTTGTTTATTAGTGCTTTCATTCTCGCCTGTTTTGCGAGTGAGGCTATTCCGGTGGCAGCATGTTTAAAGGCATTTCGCTCATTCCATGCATCAAATGAAGGAATAGCAATTAACGATAGGAGACTGATTACTGCCAGTACAACTAGCATTTCTACAAGCGTAAACCCATTCAATCTCCGTTGTGGAATGCTTAGCTTGTTGTTGGATGTGTAAGCGTGAAAAGCCATGCGTAAGTCCAGTTACCCTGCTTAATTCATATTGGTAATCTCAATGTACTGAAATTCAATTAGAGAGATAGCTGTACCATGGAAGGGAATTATAAAGCGTACATACAACATCATCTGACTGAAGGGTTTTCGCTTGTAGAAATACTGGTTGCAACGGCTATAGCAGGCATATTGTGCGTTGCGACTACGTCGGCAATTACCGCTAGCAAACAACTAAGTCAGCTCAACAAGGTCAAAGCGTACCTTCTGTCTGCCCAAGCAATTCAGTCGCGAAGTTGGCTACTCACAGGCGAGTACGTAACGCACGATGCGTTGCCACCCTCTGGAATAGCCAGCGTACGCATCTCACAAACCATCAGCGACACGGGAATGTATGAAATTAGTGCTACACTGACATCTAGAGCATCTACGGACAGCTGTAGAGTAATAAAAATACGTGAAGACGCACTGACGCCCACAGAATGTTGGTAAGAAAATGCTCGAAACTTAACGATACGAAAAGTGAACGGTTAGCTACAGCTTAACTCATTACCTTCTAAGTCTTCTTTTTTGCCGTTGTCATCACTGTCTACGGCAACAGATATTCTTCCGTAAAGCGATAATAAAAGTGCTGATGCATAGTTTGCATCGTTGTTATTGGGACATAAGGTGATGGTTGCGGCGCGGTCTATTCCGCCTTGCTCGTCGAAGATAAGGCTGCCGGTTATACCGGAGATGGTATTGGCATTACTAAGTGGATCGCTTGCTACAATTAAGACCTCATTGTTATCCCGGCCGCCGTTTCCATTTGCATCTATAAACACCATTTTTGCATTGCGCCAACTCGACGTGCAGGCTGTATAGTTTTGCGTAGGGCACAGCACTACGTTGGTTTGTTCGTCTACCGCAGAAAAGCGAGCGCGTTGAACCACTGCACTTAAATTGTTTAAGTCAGAGGTAATTCTATTTTTGATTACGATATTTTGAATGCCAGGCGCAACCGTGGTGAGAATAATGGCAAGAATAGCGACGGCAACAAGCATTTCTAGAAGGGTTAGTCCTTGCTGTCTCGACATTATGGATAGTCGTGCTGTAAGCCTAGTGTTTGTCATAAACGGTATTCGATTCCACGCGTTGCTATAAAGAGAAACAGGCGGGTTTGCTTTTGCGCCGCCTTTCTCCAATGTAATGTTGTAGCGCCATAATTTTACGCTACTTACTCATATTTTAGGGTAAACTAATTTGAGTTGGCAAAGGTATGTTTTACCGCGCAACCGCATATTTGGCCATACGCCTTACGTTTAATGGCTTGTCGTTCTGCTGTGCTTGAATCTCAACTTAATAATAAATAAATTGCTGACCTTAAGTGCTGCACAACTGCAATACCAGAAGAGTAAATCCAAATAGATGTGCGGATACCACTAACATCTGCGGTCAGATTGTCGTAGAATCAAGTTCCAGGACGCCCCAAAAATACGTGGATATAATGATGCAAAAACAAGCAGTTATTGATGAAATGAAAGTGCTGCCTGAAATTGACGTAGAGTACGAAGTCGCACGTCGAGTCTCGTTCATAAAAAAGCAGTTACTTACTTCTGGTTTAAATTCGCTGGTACTGGGTATTAGTGGCGGCATTGATTCATGCACATTGGGTCGGTTAGCTCAATTAGCAGTAAATGAATTAAACGATGAGCACCACGAAAAATACCAATTTATCGCGGTTCGTTTACCTTATGATACCCAAGCCGATGAAGACGATGCACAGAAATCTATCGACTTTATCCAGCCCTCTCATTCTCTTGCAGTGAATGTAAAACCTGGCGCAGATGCTATTCATGCGTCTACTTCACAAGCGCTTGCCAGTGCTAACCTTCTTCCCGACAATGAAGCGAAACAAGACTTTGTGAAGGGAAATGTTAAAGCACGTACCCGTATGGTTATCCAGTATGAAATTGCTGGGATGGTTGATGGCCTCGTTTTAGGTACCGATCATTCGGCTGAAAATATTACAGGGTTTTATACCAAGTATGGTGATGGTGCATGTGACCTTGCGCCGTTGTTTGGTCTCAGTAAGCGCCAAGTACGTGCAGTGGCAGCCCATTTGGGTGCACCACATAACGTCATCACTAAAGCGCCAACTGCTGACTTGGAAAGCCTGTCTCCGCAAAAAGCCGATGAGCAAGCATTGGGCATGTCTTACGACCAAATTGATGACTTTTTGGAAGGAAAGCCAGTTTCTGCGGAAGTGGAAGAGAAATTGCTCTATATTTATGAGCGTACACAGCATAAACGTGTACCAATTCCAACAATTTACGATGAGTTGTAGTCATGAAAAAAATTGAAGCTATCATTAAACCGTTCAAAATGGACGATGTTAGGGAAGCGCTAGCTGAAGTCGGTATCGCAGGGATGACAGTGTCAGAAGTGAAAGGGTTTGGTCGTCAAAAAGGCCATACTGAACTTTATCGCGGTGCTGAGTACCAAGTTGACTTCCTACCTAAGATCAAAATTGAGCTTGTATTAGACGATGACCGCGTTGAGCAAGCGGTTGAAGCTATTCAAACGTCAGCTAAGACAGGCAAGATTGGCGACGGGAAAATCTTCGTTTACAACGTTGAGACCGCCGTACGAATTCGTACCGGTGAACAAAACGAAGACGCGATTTAATTAAATGGTGTTTATTAAAAAAAGGAGCCAATGGCTCCTTTTTTAATATATTAAGTATTTATTAAAGCTTAATAGCAACGTGACTTAGTGGTCGTGACCACAACCGCCTTCACTGTGTACATGACCGTGCTCAAGCTCTTCTTTCGTTGCTTCTCGTACGTCAACAACAGTTACGTCAAAAGTTAGCGGAATACCGGCAAGAGGGTGGTTACCATCAACAACAACCTCTTCGTCAGTTGTTTCGATAATAATGACCGATTGCTCACCTTGTGGCGTAGTTGCGCGGAAAGACATACCCACTTCAACATCCATACCGTCAAACATTGAGCGTGGTACAGTTTGTACAAGTTCGTCAGCACGTTCACCGTAAGCTTTTTCAGGGTTTACTGAAACGTTGAAGCTATCTTCCTTCGATTTACCAATAAGTGCATCTTCTAGTCCTTCAATTAAGAAGCGACGGCCTAGTAGTACTACTAGTGGCGATTTCCCTTCTGAAGAGTCTAGCGTTGTGCCGTCTTCGGTAGATACGGTGTAGTGTAGCGTTACAACGCTGTCAGAAGTAATTGTCATAACAAATCCTATCTTGGCCCTTTAATAAAGGGCAATAAATGTAATGCAGTAAAAACTGCTTATCGACGTTTTTTCACAATATTGCTAGCTTTCTGCTCAATACTGTACGGCAAAGCATTAGGGTAACAGGTAATGGCGTTATTATCAGCCAATCTGTGTAAATCTTCGCTGGTGGTGTCGTTGTTGAGCACAGCAATAAACCAGGTTTCATTATCGAGCGACGCAACATTGAGTATTTTGCCCGCTACACGCCAATTTTCGCCCAACTGCTTTTCTAATGCATCGCCAGGTTTAATATCTACGTTACCTTCAAGCTTAAAGCTGTAGGCGGCGCGTTTGTTTTTACCCAGAAAGCGGGTTCGCGCAACCACCTCTTGCCCCATATAGCAGCCTTTATCAAAGTCGATACCGCCCAGCGCCTGCACATTAATCATTTGGGGCACGTATTCCGCCACTGCGTCGCCTTGCACTAAAGCGTGTACGCTTTGAATTTGTATAGCGTCAAACACGGTTTGGGGATAGCAAGAAAGGGTTTGCGCCTCTATTAACGAATTTATTTGCTTTGCGCCATTATCATCTAAAAGCACAATAATTCCTTTGCAGCTAGTGTTGGCAAAATAGGCAACGCCGTGTTCGCTCTCGACCTTTTCAAGTGAGCCATTGTCAGGAGTATCGCTCTCTAGAAGGCGTTCCACGTCGTTTTCTGAGAAAAGCTGGTTTAACGCCGCCTTTACTTCGTTAGTTTTCACCGCATCAAGCGAAATAAAGTAAGCACTGTATGTTTGTGTGTCGTCGAGAATATCAACCTTAGAGAACACACCATACTTATTAAGCTGTGCTAATGAATGACTACCCGCATCTTCATTGGTAACCAACAATAATTTGTTTTGGTGGCGAGTTACGTATCCAGTAGACCACGTTTTGCCTTTATTATCACAATGGGCGAAATGCCTGGCAGTATTTTCGGTTAGCTTATTAATGTTGACCGTAATCTGCCCTTGTAGGTAACTGTCGGCCTGTTCTCCTTCCAAAGAAATTATCATGGCGTTTGAAAGCTTGACCACAAATTTACTTGGAAGACTTTGTAATGATGCGATAGATGTCATATTCACCACTGTAAAATTCGCTGTATGTACTCAAGGTATGGTAAAACCATCAATATTCAAGGGCAATACATGGGAATGTGCGCAGATTAAGTTCTATTTAGTTTGCCTATCTGACCAAAAGAGCAGTGATCCCCACGCATAGGGCATGGTATTATTGTTAGAGAATAAAAAACGGTATGAAAGACATATGTTTGAACCAAAAAGATTAGCGCGATTAAAGTGGGCGTGTCGCAGAGGCATGCTAGAATTAGACGTACTTTTACTTCCTTTTGTGGAAGAAGCCTTCGATTCTTTAAGTTATGAAGATCAAGAAACATTTGAACGTTTACTTACCAGTGATGACCCTGATTTGTTTGCATGGATCATGGGACACCAGAAGTGCGAAGACCCTGAACTAGCCGCCATGGTGGCGACTATCGTCAACCGTGTCAAAGTATAGAATTTGTATTACGCACAATAGGTTTAGAAGGTTATTTGGGGAAGTAGGTGTTGCTGTTTGTCTTTTCGCAGCATTGTGCAGCCTTCCTCAATACTTGTGGTATTGGCTGAGCTTCTCAAAATTGATAGCGCTTGTTGCCGTTGCAACTACGTTAGTTATTTTCTGGCGTCTTTATGACGCGTTTAGTAACAAAATTTCTGCTACTCAATACGCTCTCTCTTTGACCAGCGATGGTATTATCCGGGTTGTTGACGACAGTACGCTCCCACTGGATGTGCAAAGCATACCAAAAGGTAGCTTGTTAGTTGATGCTCAGGCCGACGGCACATCAATGAGCATTCATCATTCATCCCAGCTCTTTACATGGGGGCTGTGTATCAATGTGCTGCGCCAAAAACGCAGATGGTTTGAAAAAGATCATAGCCATCTCGCTTGGATCTTAAAAGGTGAGTGCTGCGAAGCAGACTATCGCCGGTTGGCTAGAGCCATTATCTTGGCCCGAAAAGCAACGCCTTAAAGGAATTAAAAAGATGTTTCGTGAGTATACCAAAGCGTTATTTAAACGCGTTGACGCCAGGCAGCTTATGCAGTTTAAACCGCCTACGTTGCCTCAGCGCATCTATACCAAAACGCTCAATGTCGACAATGTGCACTACGCTTCTTTTTGTCAGGAAGTTGACTGGCCGGCAAATGAGCATGCCCATCCACTTTATTTGCAGATGCTTTCCTTACCATTGCAAATGCAGTGCTTGCTTGACAAACAAAGCCCATTTCCATTGCTTGGCCTTATCCACGCAGCTAACAAAGTATCGGTAATAGACCATTGCGATTTAAGCGAACCCTTTGAATGTCGTGTGCGCTTTCACGATGTGAGACCGCATAATCGAGGTTGGGAAGTGGATGTGATGTTAGAAGCGCTGCAGGCAGGGAACCTGGTTTACAGGGCGATAAGTAGTTACTTAGTGAAGGTGAAAGCCGTTCATGTAGCTCCACTTGGTGCTAAAAATGACTTACATGACGATTGTGAATTAGTGAATAGGGCGCTCATCGGCGAAATTAGTGCTTCGGCTAATACAGGTCGCCGCTATGCAAAGCTTTCTGGCGATTATAACCCAATCCACTTGTCTGCAATATCTGCCAAAGTATTTGGGTTTAAACAGCCTATAGCGCACGGCATGTGGACATTGTCACGCGCTGTGTCGGCGTTTGTAAGTCAACAAGACTTCAGACAATCTATGAGCATAAAAGAAGTAAACTGCCGCTTTAGAAAACCCGTGTTTTTACCTTGTGATATTCATATTCAACAACACTGTAAAACAGATAATAGTGTGCTAATAGACGTTACCGATAGTAATGACAGCCTTGTGCACTTATCTGCTAGTTTAGCGTTTAATCAGGCCTAAATTAACGTTCAATCAGGCGCAGATAAGCAAAAGGTAAGCGGGAGATAACGATTAAAAAAGGCGCATTAACATTAGCGCCTTCTTTAGACTGATACAGATCTTACTTTATGCACTAGTCGGCATCGGCGAAGCTGTCTTGGGTAATTAGTGAGCCAACGTCAGCGCCTGACAACTGTTTTCTGGGAATAAGTATTGTAGGAACGGGGTTGTCTAACTGTTCAGGGTAGTCCAAATTAAAGTGTAACCCTCTGCTTTCCTTTCGCTCCATCGCACATCGCACAATGAGTTCTGCAACAGTAACAAGGTTTCGAAGCTCTAGCAGGTTATTACTTACCCTGAAGTGTGAGTAATACTCAGTAATCTCTTGCTCTAATAGCTTAATGCGGCGCATGGCCCGTTCAAGGCGCTTATCCGTGCGTACAATACCTACGTAATCCCACATAAAAAGCCTAAGCTCGTGCCAATTATGTTGAATGATGACTTCTTCGTCAGAGTTAGACACTTGGCTCTCGTCCCAAGGCGCAATAGACTCTTCACAGTCTGCACTTGGAAGATTTTTAATAATATCTTCCGCTGCAGCGCTGGCAAAAACCACACATTCAAGTAAAGAGTTCGATGCCATGCGGTTGGCGCCATGCAGACCTGTGTAGGCCACTTCACCGATTGCGTATACATTATTCAAGTCGGTTTTGGCATTAAAGTCGGTCATCACTCCGCCGCAGCTGTAGTGCGCAGCAGGCACGACTGGGATAGGTTCACGGGTTATATCGATACCAAGCGAGCGGCACTTTCGATAAATATTAGGGAAGTGCTTAACGATAAAGTCAGCGGGCTTATGACTGATATCCAAATACATGCAGTCAGCGCCCAATCGCTTCATTTCATAGTCGATTGCGCGAGCGACTACGTCGCGCGGCGCAAGATCGCCACGCTCATCAAACTTGTGCATAAAGCGGGTACCGTCGGCGTGGCAGAGGTTTGCGCCTTCGCCGCGCAGCGCTTCTGTAATCAAAAAGTTACGTGCCTGCGGGTGAAATAAGCAAGTCGGATGAAATTGATTGAATTCCATATTGGCCACGCGACAACCCGCTCGCCATGCCATGGCAATGCCGTCACCGCTCGACACATCGGGGTTCGATGTATACTGGTATACCTTACTACCACCGCCAGTCGCTAGCGCAACGAAAGGGGCGCGAATTACTTCAACGTGCTCTTGTTGTCTATTCCAAACATAAGCACCCACCACGCTGTTCTTTTCTTCCTTTGAAGGAATGAGATCAATGGCGTTATAGCGCTCAAATATGTGAATGTTTGGATGGGTCGATACCGCGTCGTTTAATGTAATTTGAAGCGCTTCGCCTGTGGCATCTGCAGCGTGAAGAATTCGCCGGTGGCTGTGTCCGCCTTCGCGGGTAAGGTGAAAGCGCTCCTCACCAGATTCACTTTTTTCTGTATCAAACGGCACACCGTAGCTGATAAGCCACTCAAGTGACGCCTTTGCTCGTTCTGCAGTAAATCTTACGGCTGGCTCTTCGCAAAGCCCAGCACCTGCAGCAAGCGTGTCTTTTACGTGTGCGTCTATGGAGTCTTGTTCATCGAATACTGCGGCAATACCACCTTGTGCATAGCGGGTAGAGCCTTCATTGCGGTCACTTTTACTAAGTACAATAACCTGACAATGGTCGGCAAGCTTAAGCGCTAAGCTCAATCCTGCCGCGCCACTCCCAATAATCAATACGTCACAACGGTGTTCTATTGCATTTGATGTGGAAGTTAGTGAAGACGATACAGATTTCATGTATTTTTATATCAATTCAAACGAGCAAAGGTTCGGCAAGTCTAAAGGATGAGTAGCAAAACACAATCATTCTTGCCCCCTAGCCTAAGCATTTTTTTAAATATTTAATGCTTTTACAGAACTTTTGTAAAAAGAACGCGTCTATACACATGCTTGTTAGAGCTATTGTGTAGTTGAAGTAGGGAGTAATGGCTCGAATGAGCGAGCAGATAACCGACCAACAACTGGTCGAAAAAGTACAGCGTGGCGATAAAAATGCGTTCAACTTGTTGGTAACTCGTTACCAACATAAAGTGATGCATCTCGTTTCTCGCTATGTGAAAAATACCGGTGACGTTGCTGATGTAACGCAAGAAGCGTTCATTAAAGCCTACCGTGCCTTACCTAATTTTCGTGGCGACAGTGCATTTTATACTTGGCTTTATCGCATTGCGGTAAACAGTGCCAAGAACTATCTTGTATCTCAAGGTCGCAAGCCGCCTGCAAGCGATGTCGATGCTGACGAAGCAGATTTCTACGAGGGTAGTGATGCATTAAAAGAGCAATCTACACCCGAGCGAAGCCTGTTATCTGAGGAAATTGAAGAAACCCTGTTTAAGGTAGTTGAGAAGCTGCCGGACGATTTACGTATGGCGATAACGCTGCGTGAAATTGAAGGGTTGAGCTATGAAGAAATCGCGAACGTAATGTCGTGTCCTGTGGGTACGGTGAGATCCCGTATTTTTAGGGCTCGCGAGGCGATTGATAAAGTTATTCAACCGTTGTTAGAAAATTAAAAAGAAATAAAATCAAAAAAAGATGAACTTTCTTTTTTCCACGATGACTAACAGCTGTGTTAGGGTAGTTAACGATCACTTTGATCTGGAAATGAATATATGACGCAACAGCAAGAAAAATTGTCCGCATTCATGGATGGTGAGATAGAAGGCAATGAAATCATCGATGCGATTAAGCAAGATGAAGCGCTTCAGGCCAAATGGCAACGTTACCATGTGTATCGCGGTGCAATGCGAAAAGAAGCAAGTGTTGCTCCACAGTTGGACATTACCGCAAGCGTAGCAGCTGCGCTTGAAAACGAGCCAGCTATAGTCGCACCTAAACGCTCGCGCTGGCAGTCGATACCATTGATTGGCAATGTTGTTCCTTTTGCGAAGCAGTCAGGCCAGTTTGCAGTAGCTGCGTCGGTGGCAGTGGCAGTTATCTTTGGTGTTCAATACACTAATCAAGAAACGCCTACCGAGCCATTTATGACAGCGCCAACGATTGCTCCTCAAGGTGGATTGTCTCCAGTTAGTTTGGAACAAACCAGAACGTTACCACGTAACGACATGAATGAAATGCTTGAGAAGAAGCGCAAAATTAATGCATTGATTGCTGATCATGAGCAGCAAATAAAGCTTAAGCAAGCGCAAGAGGACGAAGGTGAAAGCGAAACAAGTGGACCAGAGCGCCCATAAGTTATCGCAGCCAGTCAACATTAGTTGGAATGTGCTTTCGCAAGTAAATTGCGACTGACATACATTTCATATTTTAATCATACCAGCATATACTGCTGGTATGTTTGTTTTAAGGCAGGAAAAAATGCGCTGTAGTTCTATCCTTGCACTTTTTTTCATTTCGGGCGCGGCTATTCAGCCCACTATTGCCCAAACTACTTCGCTGAGCGAAGAAACGAAAGCTCCTATTGCTCCAGTCCAAAACGTGAATGATGGCGACGTTGAATTAGACGCTAACTCAGAATCAAACACGAGGGCTGGCCCACTAGATGAAGCTGTTCAAGAAGAAGCAGTGCGAGAAGACGTGATTCAAGAGCAACTTGAACAAAGTCGAAGCGAGCAAAATGCATCTGCTTCTCGCACACGAGAGCCTCAATCGGCCAATCAGTGGCTAGCTGAACTTCAAAACATTATAACCAATGCCAATTTCCAAGTGTCTTTTGTGCAAACTATTGCAGGAAAGGAAACCGTTCCATATTTATGGCGCCACGGGATAATGGAAGATGGTTCTGAATTAGAGCAGTTAAACCTTCAAAATGGACCAGGCCGCGAGCTGATTCGAGTGAACGATGTGGTGAGTGTATTTGAGCCAGATGTACAACCCTATAGCTTGCGTTCAAAGCATATCAACGGTCCAATACCAAGTGTATTATTGTATCATCCTGAACAGCTTGCCGAAGCCTATGAGTTCGTCGCTGTGGGAAGAGCGCGGGTGGCAGGACGTTCAGCGCAACAAATTCGAATAGTCAGCCGAGATAACACGCGATTTGGTTATCAACTGTGGCTGGATGAGTCGTCTGGTATGTTGCTCAAACTGAACATGCTTGATTTGCAAGGGGCGCTATTAGAGCAGATTCAGGTCACGGCATTTGCGATATCGCCAGAGCCTGCTGATTATTTCTCACGAATTAATTCTGCGTCGTTACCCGCGCCCATGGCGCTGAGCAATACGCCAAATCGTGCACACAAATGGGATGTCACCTATTTGCCGGCTGGCATGCGAGAAATAAAGCAAGATACAAGACGATTGGCCTTAACAGGACAGATTGTAGAATATAAACTCTTTTCAGATGGATTGGTTGACGTATCTGTGTACGTTCAGCCTGCGGAAGATGCGTTAGGTGAAACGCTGGCGCTGCGCAATGAAGTGAGTGCGTTCTTAACGTTAACAGACGGCAAGGCCCAGGTGACAGTGGTGGGAGAAATACCTTTGCAAACCGCTAACGCTATTGCTACGTCTTTACGCCCCGTCAGCAGTGTAAGTGAATAACCGCGCGATTGAGTAACAATGATAAGAGAAACCGCCACCGTAGTTGCCGTTAATGGCGATACGGTCACCGTAGAAGCAGCGATTAAATCGACCTGTAACGCATGCCAAGCACAAAGTGATTGTGGTACCGGCGTTATTTCTCGTGCGCTTGCACCGAAAACGCAGCAGCTGACGCTGCGTACTCCCATGCCTGTGCGGGTTGGCCAAGAAGTGACTGTAGGTATACCGGAAGCAGGTATTTTAAGTGCATCGGCTTGGTTGTATTTGCTACCGCTCATAGCGTTTATCGGGGCATATTCGGTGTCTATATCATTACTTAGCAGTAACGGCTTTACTCACGAGTTATGGGCCATGCTGCCTAGTGGGTTAGTAACCTTCCTTACCTATAAGTTAATTGCTTACAAGTTGCGTTGTGTAGAACGTACAAAATATCAACCTGTCCTATTGGGTCAACAAGATCACAGTGCAGTAGAACATTGATTTTTTGAAGGGCTTTACGCTGCTCAATGGTTTAATACGGGACTGCTCCATACGAGGCCGATTTATACAAGATGATAGCGTTAACTCACGCTCATCAATGTAGCCGAGTTTTGAGATAGAACGAGGAAGTCACGTCAGGTTGCCACTTCCATTCGTTATGTTTCTTGAAAGTAATAAATTTTCCACCACGCCAATTCGCTTTTCGCGCAAGAAATGGGTAAAATCCGCACGCGCTGCGTATAACCCTTTAAGCAAGGCAAGCAGCATTTTTTGTTTAATGAATTTTTCTGCAGGTAATTTCCAGCATTATGCAACAATCGCACATTCGTAACTTCAGTATTATCGCCCACATTGACCACGGTAAGTCTACGCTGTCAGACCGTCTAATCCAGCATTGTGGAGGGCTAACAGACCGTGAAATGGCTGAACAGGTTCTCGACTCAATGGACCTGGAAAAAGAGCGCGGTATTACTATCAAAGCGCAAAGCGTAACGCTGAACTACGAAGCGCGTGACGGTGAAACTTATCAGCTTAACTTCATCGACACTCCTGGACACGTTGACTTTACCTATGAAGTATCTCGTTCTCTTGCTGCCTGTGAAGGTGCGCTTTTGGTTGTTGATGCAGGTCAGGGCGTAGAAGCACAAACATTGGCAAACTGCTATACCGCCATTGAGATGGATATGGAAGTAGTGCCTGTACTAAATAAAATCGACCTGCCTCAGGCTGAACCAGACCGTGTTGCAGAAGAAATTGAAGATATTGTTGGTATCGATGCACTGGACGCCGTGCGCTGCTCAGCAAAAACCGGTATCGGTATTGAAGATGTACTTGAAGTTATTGTAAATAAAATTCCGCCGCCAGAAGGTGACCGCGAAGCGCCACTTAAGGCGCTGATCATCGATTCTTGGTTTGACAACTATCAAGGCGTTGTTTCACTGGTACGTATTGTCGAAGGTCAGTTGAGTAAGAAAGATAAAATTCAAATTATGTCTAACGGACAAACTCACCAGGTGGATAAAATTGGTGTGTTTACGCCTAAACCACTCGATACAGGCACATTAAGAGCCGGTGAAGTAGGCTTTATCATTGCTGGGATTAAAGATATCCAAGGCGCGCCTGTGGGCGACACCATTACCTTGGCACGTGAGCCAGCTGACGCAATGCTTCCTGGCTTTAAAAAGGTTAAACCACAGGTTTATGCCGGTATTTTCCCAATAAGCTCTGATGACTACGAAGACTTCCGTGATGCCCTTGCGAAATTAAGCCTGAATGACGCTTCACTGTTTTATGAGCCAGAAAGCTCCGCCGCGCTAGGTTTTGGATTCCGTATTGGTTTCCTAGGCATGCTGCACATGGAAATCATTCAAGAGCGTTTAGAGCGTGAATATGACTTGGGTCTTATCACTACTGCGCCTACCGTAATATACGAAGTAGAAACGACTAAGGGCGAAACCCTTACCGTAGATAGCCCAGCAAAACTGCCTCCGGTAAACGATATTGCAGAAATTCGTGAGCCGATGGTTGAAGCCAATATTCTTGTGCCACAAGAGTATCTAGGCAACGTAATTACACTTTGCGTTGAAAAGCGCGGTATGCAAACCAACATGACATACCACGGTAAGCAAGTGGCGGTAACTTATGAGCTGCCAATGGCAGAAGTGGTGCTCGATTTCTTCGACCGTTTGAAATCTACGAGCCGTGGTTTTGCATCGCTTGATTACAACTTTAAGCGTTTCCAGACATCAGACATGGTACGTGTTGATATTCTTATTAACGGTGAACGTGTAGACGCGTTAGCGGTAATTACGCACAGAGAAAACTCTCAAGGCCGTGGTCGTGAGCTGGTCGAAAAGCTTCGCGAGCTTATTCCACGACAAATGTTCGATATCGCTATTCAGGCGGCTATCGGTAACCATATTGTTGCTAGAAGTACAGTGAAACAGCTACGTAAAAACGTAATCGCGAAGTGTTACGGCGGTGACGTAAGCCGTAAGAAGAAACTACTTCAAAAGCAGAAAGAAGGTAAAAAGCGAATGAAGCAAGTGGGTAATGTTGAATTGCCACAAGATGCGTTCCTTGCAGTATTGAAGGTGGGCAAATAATGGCGAATTACTTCTCCTTGATTTTGGTGGCACTCACCTTAATAACAGGATTAATCTGGCTAGTGGATAGCCTAGTGTTTGCACCAAAGCGAAAAGCACGTTTACAGGCTGCGGCAACCGCAGAAGGAGCGGGCTATGGAGAAGATCCTCAACTGCCGTACCTTGTTGATACTTCGCAACAGATTTTTCCTGTTATTGCTTTCGTATTGGTATTGCGTTCGTTTTTATATGAACCATTTCAAATTCCTTCAGGCTCAATGATGCCCACCCTGTTAGTGGGTGACTTCATTTTGGTTGAAAAGTTTGCCTATGGCGTGAAAGACCCGGTTTTCAGAAGTAAGCTTATTGAAACTGGCGTTCCAGAGCGTGGCGATGTGGTGGTTTTCAAGTACCCTGAAGAGCCTTCAATTGACTACATTAAGCGCGTGATCGGTTTACCGGGCGATACTGTGGTTTATCAAAATAAACAGGTTTATATCAAACCGAAGTGTGAGACTGGCAACAACTGTCCTAAATTGAAAGCCGTACCACTGACGTTCCAAGAGCGTGGTGAGTTCGTACAGGACATGGCGCAACTTATGCGTTACACCGAAGATTTAGGCACAGTAGAGCACGACATTTTGCGCCACCCAGTACGCGAGATTTCGCCGGTTAATTTTTATACCCAGCCTGGAACGCGCAGCAATGAGTGGATTGTGCCAGAAGGTCAGTATTTCGTGCTAGGCGATAACCGTGACAACAGCCGCGACAGCCGTTTCTGGGGTTTTGTGCCAGATGCAAACTTGGTTGGAAAAGCGGTGGCGATCTGGATTTCATTTGAATTTGAGCGCAGTCCGTCAGACTTCCTTCCAACTTGGGTACCAACAGGTGTTCGATTTGAGCGAGCAGGTGGCATTCATTAATGCAAGGAATTGATAAATATCGTCGTCTGTACAAGGCGATAGGCTACACATTTACCAATGAAGCTCTATTGGAACAAGCACTTACTCACCGCAGTGCGGCTAAACAGCACAACGAGCGACTAGAATTTCTGGGTGACGCTATTTTAGGCATGATTGTTGGGGAAACGCTGTTTAAGCGATTCCCAACTGTGCCAGAAGGCAAACTCACACGAATGCGCTCTACTTTGGTTAAAGGAGACACACTGGCAGAACTTGCAAAGGAAGCCAGTGTAGGTGAACTACTTAACTTAGGCCCCGGTGAGCTAAAAAGTGGTGGCCATCGCAGAAGTTCGATTTTAGCCGATGCAGTTGAAGCTATTTTGGGCGCTATTTATCTCGATTCCGGTATGGACGAGGTACGAGGCGTTATAGACCGTTTATGGGAAACCCGCATAAACAAACTAGACCCTAATGCCCATCCTAAAGACAGCAAAACACGTCTTCAGGAGTTTTTACAAGGGCGTAAACAGGCGCTGCCGACCTATGAAGTGCTGTCTATCTCAGGAAAAGATCATGCTCAGACTTTTGAAGTTAGCTGCAAGGTAGAAAGCTTACCAGAAGCCGTAGTGGCGTCTGGCAATAGCCGCCGAAAAGCAGAACAAGAAGCTGCTCGTTTAACATTGGAGAAGCTTGATGACAACGCATGATGAATCGAATTTGCCAGAAATGCCTGATATTCAAACTCGCTGTGGCCTAGTTGCCATAGTCGGTCGCCCTAATGTAGGTAAATCGACCTTGCTTAATCGCTTGCTAGGTCAAAAAGTAAGCATTACGTCGCGTAAGCCGCAAACCACGCGCCACCGCATTCTTGGTATAGACACTGATGGTGACTATCAAGCTATTTACGTTGATACCCCAGGGCTTCACCAAGACGAAAAGCGCGCGATTAATCGCTACATGAACCGCGCGGCATCAAGCTCTTTGGCTGAAGTTGGCCTTGTGCTTTTTGTTGTCGAAGGCGATCGATTCAACGCCGAAGATGAAATGGTATTAAGTAAGGTTAAACAAGCAAACCTTCCTTGCTATCTCATCGTAAACAAGATGGACAAGGTTGAAGATAAAGAAAACTTTATGGTTCACCTCAAAAAGCTTGGCGAAAAGCACCCGTTTGAGCACATGATCCCTATCAGTGCTAAACAGGGCCGAATGGTTGACGAAATTAGAGAGTTAGTGGCCAAGTCGCTACCTAAAAGTGAGTTTTTCTTCCCAGAAGATTACATTACTGACCGCTCAAGCCGTTTTATGGCTGCTGAAATAATTCGCGAAAAGCTTATGCGCTTTACCGGCGATGAATTGCCTTACTCTACTACTGTGGAAATTGAGCAATTCAAAATGGCAGACAACGGTGTTTATCGTATCAGCGGTCTGATTTTGGTAGAGCGTGAAACCCAAAAACGCATGATCATCGGCAAAGGCGGAAAGCATTTGAAAACCATCGGTGAACAAGCGCGTAAAGATATGGAAAACTTGTTCGACAACAAAGTATTTCTAGAGCTTTGGGTGAAAGTGAAACAAGGCTGGGCTGATGATGAACGTGCTCTGCGCTCTCTAGGTTACGGCGACGACAGTAACTTCTAGTTCACGCCAATATTATCTTTATAACGCTAGCTATCTGTAGCTGGCGTTATATTAGCACGTTATATTAGCAAAGATAGTGAGTCAGCATTTTCGCCAAGTGGTGAATCTGATGCTTTGTGGGTAACTACCTCTGTTAGATGCGCTTATGTGAGCATTTGCACGGTGGTTTACTTACTCGGTTTCAGCATCACTAGCAGGCACAACAACTTCTTTTTAGGAGCGGTATATGGCAATTTCAGATATGCGCAGGCAGTACTCAAAGGGCAGTTTGAGTGAGTCAGATATTACTTCAAGTCCATTTATCATGTTCGAAAAATGGTTAAAAGACGCCATAGACGCAGGAATTCCTGATCCTACTGCTATGACGGTTGCTACCGTCGATGCCAGCGGCCAACCCTCGCAGCGTATCGTTTTGTTAAAAGATGTCAGTGAAAAAGGCTTTGTGTTTTTCACTAACTTAGGCAGCCGCAAGGCGCAAGAGTTAGCAGTAAACCCTAAAGTGTCGTGTCACTTTCCGTGGTTTTTTATGGAGCGCCAAGTTCGTGTATGTGGCAGTGTTGAAAAACTTTCTGTTTCTGAGAATGCCGCCTATTTCTTTTCGCGACCAAAAGACAGTCAGCTAGCAGCGTACGCGTCAAAACAAAGCAAACCTATTGGCAGCAGGGAGCTTCTACTGACCCAGTTTAAGCAATTAAAAGATAAGTTTGCTAACAAAGAGCTTCCCGTGCCGGACTTTTGGGGCGGTTTCAGGATCGTGCCTCATCAAATTGAGTTTTGGCAAGGTGGAGAAGATAGGCTACATGACCGCTTTGAATACAACAAAACTGAAGATGGCGCGTGGGTAACACAGCGCCTTATGCCGTAGGGAATACGTTCACCTTTCGTTCCCGCTAAAGTACTTCTCTAGAATGTGAGCCCGTTTAACTATTGAGCTTGTAGATAGCGTGCGGCGAGATAAGTAACAAGGAGGCATCTAAACCGTGATTGATAGTCATTGCCATCTCGACTTACTTGCACAAAAGAAAGATCTTAGAGTTGCATTAGAAAGCGCCAAAGCCGCAGGGCTTACCCGCATCATGGCGCCTAGCATTAACCCCGAATCTTGGCAGGCGTTACAAGCGCTCAGTGAGCGCTATGATAGCCTTTTATCTATAGATACTGCGCTTGGGCTTCATCCTTATTTTTTGACTGGCAGCGAGCTTGAAAAGCCAGAGCAAACACTCAAGGAGAGTCTTCGTCAACTTGAAGACGCTACGGCTAAGTTGCACCCTTCGGTAAAAGCCTTGGGGGAAACAGGTATCGATGGGTATATAAGCGTGCCAATCGCGCTTCAAAAGGAAGCGCTACATAACCATTTGAAACTTGCCGATAAAGTGTCGTTACCCGTAATTTTACATCACAGAAAAAGTCATCATCTGCTAGTTGAAGCATTGAAGCAAACCAAATACCAAGGTATAGGCGTTGTGCATGCTTTTTCAGGAAGTATTGAAGCGGCCAAAGGGTATATTGAAAGAGGGTTTTACCTAGGTATAGGTGGTACGATTACCTATGAGCGTGCTCAAAAAACACGAAACACCCTTGGGTTTTTGTTAGAACACCATATTGATAAATTGCTTTTAGAAACGGATGCCCCTGATATGCCCATGTGCGGTAGACAAGGAGAAGCAAACGAACCTCGTTATTTATCAGATGTCGTTGATGTTATAAGCGACCGCTATGGCGTGTCACATAAAGAAATAGTGTCCACCACCACAGCGAACTACACTCGACTATTCAATATTGATGCTGGAAGTGAAGCATAGACTTCCAAACTAGCTATCTAGCGCTTCTCTTTATTTCTTTTTGATTCGATTACCTGAATAAACCATGGGCGAGATTTATAAAAGGCCCGGGTTAGGTAAATACCTAGCATGAGCGCTAAAAAGACGAGAATACACGCAATAAGAGCAAGCTGGTAACGCAATGTCAGTGGACTCTCGAGGACAGCCTTCGTGTTCATGTGAATATTCACATAACCTAGTAAATTTTCATTATCGTCAGTGATAACGCCAACATAGGTTAGCGGCGTTACATTTTGCGACTGACTCATCGACACCACACTGTCAATTTGAGGCAAAGGAGCAATATACCTCCCGTCCTTATCAAACACAGACAAGGCAAGAATGTGTGGCTCGTCGACCAAAATAGAGGCGACACTTTCAATATACTCCCGTTGAGTGAGAGTATCAGATAGCGCGGAATCTACATTGTTCTCAGTTTCCTGATTCGAAAGTGCGTCAGCGATAAAGGCAGGTTGTAGCAGTTTTGCATACTGCCTTGCTATGCTCTCACCAGAGAAGCGAGTTTGCACGGTAAGCCAGTCGTTTTGGTATTGTTGGAATAACAGAAGCAATACCACTATCAAAGCAAACACCGCACTCACTACTATAGTGTGGAACAATCGCTTTAGAACTGTGTACAACGAATGCGAGTCATTCTTTGTTTGTGAAGCTGCGTTGCTTAGCCCGTCTACCAATTCGCTTTTCCATAATGTCACGAGGGTTACCTAACAGTAGGATAATTCGAAATAATTTAAAAGGAGATATTTTATTAGTTAGCCTAATTGGTTAGCATTAGAGCACCATTTGCCAATCACCGCAGTTTCTGTGTGCGTTATGAAAGACACTCTTCTTAATAATATCGATAATGACGATATCCATTTAGCTTCTTTTTTGTCTCATGTAGTTAGCAATAGTCACAACGACAGTGCGTATTCACATACGTTAACCGTTATTGGTCAAGCTGTAACACCTTATCTACTGCACAGCGTTTTAATTAAACTCAACGATGTGTTTACTCCTTCTAGCGCTGCTTTCCATCATTTACACAAGCAAATGGGGGATGATGTAATAGAAATTAGAGGTGCTTTGCAAAACACTGAGCTTGAGCAGATTAAGCCACTGCTGGGTGACCTATCCAAGGCATATAATGTTGATGTTGGTTTGCAGGGCTCTCGCCCCTCATTGTCTGAGCCAGGACTACTGGTCATGGACATGGATAGCACTGTCATCGCGATTGAATGTATCGATGAAATAGCTAAATTGGCGAGTGTTGGCGAGCAGGTGGCAGAAGTTACCGCTAAGGCAATGCGTGGAGAAATTGCGTTTAATGATAGCTTAACGCATAGGGTGGCGTGCTTGGAAGGCGTGCCAGTTAGTCACCTAAATCAAATTCGTGACAGTATACCTATCATGCCCGGCATTCAAGCCTTGCTCACTCACTTGAAACAGTACAATTGGAAATTAGCGATCGCCTCTGGTGGGTTCACGTTTTTCGCTGACCACCTAAAAGCAAGGCTTGGACTCGATTTTGCCATTTCTAACACGCTTGCGGTGAAAAACGAGCAGCTGACTGGAAAAGTAGAGGGTGAAATTGTCAATGCAGACGTTAAGGCGCGAACCGTAAACGCCCTTGCTGAGAAGTGGCAAATTTCAGCAAAACAAACCGTTGCTATGGGTGATGGAGCTAACGATTTGGTAATGATGGCTGAATCAGCGCTAGGCGTGGCGTGTCACGGTAAGCCACTGGTTAATGAAAAGGCGGATGTGGCAATCCGCATTGGCAGTTTACATAGCCTTCTGTATTTTCTAGACAAGTAGTTAACGAGAGTCTGTAATACAAGCGCTAGTTTTGGGAAAATAAAACTAGCGCATCACACTTTATCGATTACCTTTCACCAGCCACAAGTTTCCAAAATCTTGTGATTAAAAGCTTCCCGTGATGGGTTTTAACCTTCGGGCTCATTTAAATTGATAGGCTTTGCGATTTCACTATGCGTTGCGCGCAATGGCTTTAGGTTGAACCGCACTTTTTAACGTTTTATTAGCCGTGATATCTTCCATTGTAAAGCCGTATCTTATAAGCACTTCATCTGTGACATCGACCAGGTGAGAGCACGCTGCAATACTCCACATTTTCTTCTCTAACTCACGGGCCCGGTGCATGGCGTACATGGTGACGTAATTGATTTCCGTTTCCAGCATGGTCATGTCTGGCTTGCCGGTTGTGGTTAGCATGACATGAATAGCCACGAATTGGCCGCGAACCATAGCTTCTCTAATAAATGCTCGGCGCTGCTCGTTATTTTCGAATTTATCGGAATAGCGGGGAATGATCGCCATTCGCGGCTCTTTTTGCGATGCATCGAAGGAGATAAATAATTCCTGTCGCAACGGCATATTTTCAAGCTTAACGGCCTTAATGCCACTTTGTACAAAAGGTATATCTTGCTTTCGGTCTCTAAAGAGAAACTCTAAATTCACTTGCCCACGTTTGGCGTATTGCGTGGTTAGGGTGGTTATGCGTTCGTCCTGCTTTCCGACAATACAAGCCTGTGGTGTATAGCGAACACCTTCCTTACTCATCAAGAAGGATAGGGAGGTAGCGTTTCGCGCATTAATACAACGAAGCGCCTGTCCCATGCCTGGTACTTCTTCTTCGTCGTTCTCTACTTTAAGGCTGCCTTTGTTCTTTTTAATCAGTTCTTCAAAGAAGTTTCTAGCACTTTTACCTTCGTCGCCCGGCATAGTTTTTAAATGAAGAATGTTCTTGCCGACGTTGTGATAAATGATTTCGTATTGCAAATGCATGACATCAAAGGAACTGGCAATTTCTTGCAGACGAGGGAAGGCGACTTCTACTTTGCCCTCTAAATTACCTTTATATTCTTTGCTTAACTCTATACGAAGTCCAAGTCCATGCACCGAAATATCTTCGCTGACCCCTTTGTGCACCAGCTCTTCATTATTGAAGCGAGCTTCAATTTGGGTTCTCAGCTGATAGCGGCTTTCAATGCGTTGCTCTTCATATTTAAACCTGACAACCTGAACATTCGAAGGAGCGCGATTGCGCGGATGCCCAAAATTTCGCAGATGAGAGAGGTTTTCTCGATTAAACTTAAATTCGTTGTAGGTCTCTTGCCCTGTTACTGAGGTTACATCGGTTACGTGTGCCAAGAATCGCAGGTTTTTCAGCTTTGACATCAGTCGAGCTGATGGTGGAGTGTTCAGTTTTTTAACTTTATTACCTACAGAATCCGGAATGGAAAGCGGAATATGGGCCTGTTCAGGGTCAATCTCTGTTAAGGTTATTTTAAATACACGCCAACTCGCTTTTTTAGATCCAAACCCTAAAAATACTCGGGTTAGTACGTCTTTTTGCAAGAGTTCCTCGTAAGACGCTGAGTAAAAATAGACCTTGTCGTTCTGCAAATGAGTAAAACTAAATACGAAAATCTCTCTTACTTCTTCTGACTTCTGCAATAGGCGCATAAGCCTTTCCTGGGTGAGTAAGAAGTTCAATCGACAGTTATCGTCTTCGTCTTGCCAATACTGTACGGATTCGCGGTTCACTTCGTTAACCATAGCAAACCGGGGAACCAGCGTTTTATTAATGACGTCTATATACACCGGCAGCGTGGGGCTACGCGGCGAAAAGTACTGCTCACAAATTTTACTGGTAATCGCCTCAATCGTATTGCTCATATTAACTTTATATCGGCGTTTATTGCCGTGTATAAAGCTTTCTAGGAATTTGTCGAATGCGGGGCTTGGCTTTTCTTTATCTCGTTGCAAGGCAAGATAGTTAACATCATTTTTAGTTATTATCTTTACGAGCTTATATGCAATGCCATTCTTTTTGTCCATGGCAAATTCATTCTCTAAGCCCCTAAAGAATATAAACAGCGTTTCTCCTTTTTTGAAAAACGCGTCTTTAGAGAGTTTTACCTGTAAGCCTTCAAGAGATATATCAACACTCAAACCGCGCATTGATTGATTGGCGCTATTAAATAATTCTACCGCCACAGCGAAGTTCATGCGTTCAGCGTTGCGCTGTCTGTAATCAAGCAAGTTTACGGTAGGAACTTTAAACTGCTCCAATACTGCTGAGCGCTTTTTGAGTTCAGGATTTTCTTTATCAGCGCGTTCTTGTGTGAGTTCTTTTTCGCGCATTAAGCGAAAGTTGTTTTCGGTGTTTTGTACCGCTTCGTAAACACCGTAAGTATATCGGCCAAATACCCTCAACTGCTCTTCAAACTTGTCAACAGCGACGTCATCCATGTAATGGCTACGTCCTTCGTGTACATATTTATTGCACTTTCCGTCAACATGACCACGCAAGTCTATGGTGCGCATACAGGGTTTGGCTAGGCGTTTCACTTCCATTTTGATGAGGAAGCGCTTTTCTTTCGGCACATCAGATGCAGTTTGAAGCAATACCTGGTTAAACTCAGGCTCATTAACCATGGGCTTTAGCTGTTCAATAATATCAGCATATTGCTTTAAATCTTGACTCATGAATGCGCAACTTTGTTGTTTAGTATCATTATTTTAGTTGTTATCGGCAAATCAGCAAAACTCATTAACCCGTAAAGTCGTTATACTTTTGTTCCGTTTTACTGGAGGAGAACTGACCTTAGGTTTGTGCTTAATTCACCGTTGTTAAGTGTTAGAATACTCTTTTTAAGCAATGGATAAAACTGGAATATGGCAAAACGTAAAACTGCTTATGTGTGTTCTGACTGCGGTGCAGAGTTCCCTCGCTGGCAAGGTCAATGTTCGGAGTGTAAAGCGTGGAATACGATAAGTGAGTTTGTGGTTGCAAGTGCCAAAAGTGTCGCACGCCAAACCACGTCAGGCTATGCAGGGCAAACCGCAGCCAGAATTGAGACGTTAAATGCAATAGATCTCGAATCACTACCGCGATTCTCGTCAACATTTAAAGAGCTCGATAGAGTGTTAGGGGGGGGAATAGTCCCTGGGGCAGCTATGCTAATCGGTGGTTCGCCAGGTGCAGGTAAAAGTACGCTCTTGCTTCAAGTGATGTGCCAAATGGCAAAAAGCGAAACCGCATTATATGTGACAGGGGAAGAGTCGCTTCAGCAAGTGGCTATGCGAGCGAAGCGCTTAAATCTACCTGACGACAAGCTGATGATGCTAGCCGAAACAAACGTGGAAACCATCTGCGATTTAGCGCTTACGAAAAAGCCTAAAATTATGGTTATCGACTCTATTCAGGTGATGCACGTGTCAGACGTGCAGTCTGCGCCAGGCAGTGTGTCGCAAGTACGAGAAAGCGCAGCGTATTTAACGCGCTTTGCCAAGCAAAATCATATTGCTATGTTCATTGTTGGCCATGTAACAAAAGACGGTAACTTGGCGGGTCCGAAAGTTCTTGAGCACTGTATCGACAGCTCTATGATGCTGGAAGGAGAAAGTGATGGTCGCTACCGTACGCTTCGAAGTCATAAAAACCGCTTTGGTGCGGTAAATGAGCTCGGCGTGTTTGCCATGACAGAAAAAGGCCTTAAAGAGGTAAGCAACCCATCGGCCATATTCTTAAGTCGAGGTGACAATGAAACGCCAGGGTCTAGCGTTATGGTTATCTGGGAGGGCACCCGCCCGTTACTTGTAGAAATACAGGCGTTGGTAGACTATTCGCAGATGTCGAACCCAAGGCGAATCGCTGTAGGGTTGGATCAGAACCGTTTATCCATGTTGTTAGCCGTGCTTCACCGTCACGGTAACGTGCAAATGAACGATCAAGACGTATTTGTCAACGTGGTAGGTGGTGTAAGAGTATCAGAGACCAGTGCAGACTTAGCCTTATTATTGGCCATGATTTCAAGCTTTAGAAATCGCTCACTGCCCAGAGATTTAATCATATTCGGCGAAGTCGGGCTAGCCGGCGAGATTCGCCCAGTTCCTAACGGAACGGAACGCATTATCGAGGCAGCGAAACATGGTTTTAAGCGGGCGATCGTGCCAAAAGCCAATGCGCCTAAGCAAGCCATTAATGGTATGAACGTGGTACCGGTAGCGCGCTTATCTGAGGCGTTAGACGCGCTTGAGTAATGCGAAAGGCTCAACATTTACGCAAAGTGTTGACGGTGCCTGTTAGATTAAAAGGCCTATTGAATGGGCCTTTCCTGCATTAAACGAGTGAAACGCGTTTTTTTAAAGGTTAATGTGGCGCCTGATAAACCGCATTAACTAATGCATTCAGGTCTTTCTCGTCAATACTGGCGTCGTCGCTGTTTAAAGTAATTAAACGACGAAGAGCGCTAATGCTGTCTACATCCATTCGCTCCACTTTACAGCCTAATGACACCCTTTCTTTCCTGCTGTCGGCATGACGATACAATTGCGAAATAGAAAGAGTTATTACTGGACTGTCTTCATTTGCCTGAAAGGTAGCTGTATAAGGATCATGACTGTCAAACGGTAAGGTCGAAAGCGCATTTTCCGTTGCCTGGAGCTTGATACCTTGCAGTGATACGTCGCTAACTACTACGTCAATACTGATATCATTATGTGCCAGCGTGCCATTTACATTCAGTGACACCCGTTGAAATTGGCGCTTGTCTGTCATTACTCATATACCTAGTGTTCGTCTTCGGTTTCAGTATTGGCTAATTTGCGCTCGTTCGCAATGAAAAGCAGACAAATAAAAAAGCCGCTATCGATGATAGCGGCTCCTGATGTCAGCTTAGAGTTATAACACTCTGTATCTCTGGTTTCGTATTATTTAGACATACGCTTATATTTAAGGCGGTGCGGTTCAACCACATCTTGTCCAAATTCTTGCTTCAACCAGCTTTCGTAGTCTGAGTAGTTACCTTCGAAGAAGTTGATGTTACCTTCATCGCGGTAATCCATGATGTGTGTTGCTACACGGTCTAGGAACCAACGGTCGTGCGAGATAACCATGGCACAGCCAGGGAACTCCAACAACGCGTTTTCCAAGGCGCGAAGTGTTTCTACGTCTAAGTCGTTGGTTGGTTCATCCAGTAGCAATACGTTACCGCCTGCTTTAAGCAGTTTCGCAAGGTGAACACGGTTACGCTCACCACCTGACAAGTCTTTGATGAACTTCTGCTGGTCGGTGCCTTTAAAGTTAAAACGGCTGCAGTAGGCGCGGCTGTTAATTTCAAAGTTGCCAATGCGAATAATGTCTTGTTCGTCAGAAATTTCTTTCCACACGGTGTTGTTTTCGTTCATGTGGTCGCGGAACTGTTCTACCGCAGCAATTTGAACGGTTTCACCTAAGTCGATGGTGCCTGAATCAGGTTGCTCAGCACCGGTAAGCATTCTGAACAAGGTTGATTTACCCGCGCCGTTAGGGCCAACAATACCTACAATGGCACCCTTTGGTACTTTAAACGTTAAGTCGTCGATAAGTACGCGATCGCCATACGACTTTTTAAGGTTGCTTACTTCAATAACCTTATCACCTAAGCGTTCACCTGGTGGAATGAAAAGCTCATTGGTTTCGTTACGCTTTTGGTAATCGCTGGTAGATAGTTCTTCAAAGCGAGCCATACGAGCTTTACTTTTAGCATGACGACCTTTCGGGTTTGAGCGTACCCACTCAAGTTCCTGTTTCATGCTCTTCATGCGCGCCGTTTCAGTGCGCTCTTCTTGCTCAAGTCGGTTTTCTTTTTGCTCCAACCAAGAAGAGTAATTTCCTTCCCACGGAATACCCTCACCACGGTCGAGTTCTAAAATCCAACCTGCAACGTTATCAAGGAAGTATCTATCGTGGGTAATAGCGACTACGGTACCTTCATAATCGTGAAGGAATCGCTCTAGCCATGCGACTGATTCTGCGTCTAAGTGGTTAGTGGGTTCGTCTAGAAGCAACATTTCAGGCTTTTCTAGAAGTAGGCGACACAGCGCTACGCGGCGGCGTTCACCACCAGATAGTTTGCTAACGTCCGCATCCCACGCTGGAAGGCGAAGGGCATCAGCAGCACGCTCTAATGCATTTTCTAAGTTGTGGCCATCTTTGGCTTGGATAATAGCTTCTAACTCGCCCTGCTCTTTAGCAAGGGCGTCAAAATCAGCGTCTGCTTCTGCATAAGCTGCGTATACTTCATCTAGGCGAGTTAATGCATGTTTAACGTCGGCTACGGCTTCTTCTATATTGCCGCGAACATCTTTTGTTTCATCAAGCTGAGGCTCCTGTGGAAGGTAGCCCACTTTTAAGCCCGGCTGAGGGCGCGCTTCACCTTCAATATCGGTATCTACGCCAGCCATAATGCGAAGTAAGGTTGATTTACCCGCACCGTTTAATCCTAGCACACCAATTTTGGCACCAGGGAAAAAGCTAAGAGAGATATTTTTTAAAATGTGTCTGTTTGGTGGGACGATTTTGCCCACGCGATGCATACTGTAAACGTATTGAGCCATGCTCTATCCTCGCTGAAAAAGCGGTGAAAAATAATAAAGTCTTAATTGGGCGTATTCTACTCGTAACAGGGTAGTTTATGCTAGGGGCTGTTGACCTTTGATGTACAGAAAAGGTCAACAGCCCCATGTCACTTACGCTTGGTGCTTTCATGTCTGGTGATATTTTGAGCGCTCATGCCAAAAAGATTGATTTATGCGTCGGTTGACGAGGCGATTTAAGGTAAACTTAGTTTTATAAAAATAAGTAATTTATAAGAACGAGTAAACTTGTGCTTCTGGGTGAGTTTGTAAGCAAATTGAAAGAGCCCAAAGCGATAGACTCAACACTATTCATATCTCTGAACAGGTAATTATGATGACCGCTATGAGTAAACGCACATACAGTCTGGAAGAGCTTGCCAAACATGTAAGTGGGGAAGTGCAGGGCGATGGAAACATTACTATCTCTGCAGTAGGTACGTTATCTGGTGCAGCATCGCACCAAATTTCGTTTCTGACCAATCCTAAATACAAGCCGCAGTTAAAAGATACTCAGGCTGGTGCGGTAATTCTGCACAAAAACTTAAAAGATGACAGCCCAGTTCCAGCGTTGGTTGTAGCAAACCCTCATGCAGCGTTCGCCCTCATCGCTCAGTTGTTTGATACTACCCCTGCGGTAGCGACAGGTATTGCTGAGTCAGCGGTAATTGCGCCATCTGCCCGCATCGGCAGTGATGTATCGCTAGGCCACAATGTAATCATTGAAGAGAACGTGGTTTTAGGCGATAGAGTTACGGTTGGCGCAAATACCGTTATTCGCAGAGGTACTCATATTGGTGAAGGCTGTACCATTCACCCGAACGTGACTATCTATCATGACGTAGTAATTGGTAAGCGCGTGACGATTCATAGCCAAACGGTGATTGGCGCGGCAGGCTTTGGTTACGCAAACGATAAAGGCGTTTGGATCCCTATTCCACAAACAGGGTCGGTTCGCATTGGTGACGACAGTCAGATTGGCGCAAGCAGCAGCATTGACCGCGGCGCCATGGAAGATACGATTTTAGGCACTAACGTTATTATCGATAACCAAGTACAAATTGGCCACAACTGTATTATTGGTGATCACTCTTGTATTTGCGGCGCTACAGGTATTGCTGGTAGCTGTCATATCGGCAAGCACGTTATTATCGGTGGTGGAGTGGGCATTAATGGCCACATTAGCATTTGCGATAATGTTCAGGTGACTGGCTATACCATGATTGTTCAAGATATCACTGAACCGGGTGTTTATTCTTCTGGCCAGCCAGCACAAACCAACCGTGACTGGCGCAAAAATACGGTTCGCCTTGCCAAAATTGGTAGTTTATTTGACCGTGTTAAAGCCCTGGAAAAACAGGTCTGATCTCGCGCTGGCGCAGGTATTTCGTTAAACCTGCGCCAATTATATTAATTTGGTCACAAAGCGGTATACAAGCCCCCGAAAATGACTAGAATATGGCTCGAATTTGAGCAATCAGTGCGTAACGCCATATAAAAACCGCAGTTAAGGAGCCCCCATGTTTTCTCGCGAAATGAATATAGCCGACTTCGATCCTGAATTAGCCGATGCAATGTCTAAAGAGGTTGAGCGTCAAGAACATCACATAGAGCTAATTGCCTCTGAGAACTACTGTAGCCCACGTGTAATGGAAGCACAGGGTTCGCAGCTTACTAACAAGTACGCGGAAGGCTACCCAGGCAAGCGTTACTACGGTGGTTGTGAGCACGTAGACGTTGTTGAACAACTTGCTATCGATCGTGCAAAAGCACTATTTGGTGCAGACTACGCGAACGTTCAACCGCACGCTGGTTCACAAGCTAACTCTGCCGTATTCATGGCACTACTTGACGCAGGCGATACGGTATTGGGAATGAGCCTTTCTGAAGGTGGTCACCTTACTCACGGTTCACACGTAAACTTCTCTGGTAAAACCTACAATGCTGTTCAGTATGGTCTGAACAAAGAAACCGGTGAAATCGATTACGCTCAGGTTGAGGCACTTGCTAAAGAGCACAAGCCGAAAATGATTATCGGTGGTTTCTCTGCGTATTCTGGCATTGTAGATTGGGCAAAATTCCGTGAAATCGCTGATAGCGTTGGCGCTTACTTGCTCGTAGATATGGCGCACGTAGCAGGTCTTGTAGCAGCAGGCGTTTATCCAAACCCGCTTCCTCATGCTCACGTGGTAACAACGACTACTCATAAAACGCTAGCGGGTCCACGTAGTGGTCTTATCCTATCTTCATGTGGCGATGAAGCGATTTACAAAAAGCTTAACAGCTCGGTATTCCCAGGCAACCAAGGTGGCCCTCTTTGCCACGTGATCGCAGCTAAAGCGGTTGCATTCAAAGAAGCACTACAGCCAGAATTTAAAGTGTATCAGCAGCAGGTTGTTGCCAATGCGAAAGCTATGGTTTCTGTAATGCAAGAGCGCGGTTATAACATCGTTTCTGGCGGTACTGACAACCACTTGTTCCTTCTTGACCTAATCGACAAGGACATTACAGGTAAAGATGCTGACGCAGCACTTGGTGCCGCAAATATTACGGTAAACAAAAACTCAGTGCCAAATGACCCGCGTTCACCGTTTGTAACCAGCGGTCTTCGTATTGGTAGCCCAGCGATTACTCGCCGTGGTTTCAAAGAAGAACAAGCTAAGCAAGTTGCAACATGGATTTGCGACATTCTAGATAACATGGGCGATGAGTCTGTTATCAAACGTGTTCAAGACGAAGTGGTTGCACTTTGCGCACAATTCCCTGTTTATAAATAAATAGGTTTGTGTTTTATTGCGTACTTTGGTACTAATGCTGGACTAACTAGTCTAGGTTCAATTTAAATACCTAAGTACGCAATATTTAAGGACTATTCATGTTTTGCCCGTTTTGTTCAGAACAAGAAACAAAAGTCATTGATTCTCGTTTGGTTGCAGAAGGGCAACAGGTGCGTAGACGCCGTGAATGTATGGTGTGTCACGAGCGCTTCACGACCTTTGAAAGTGCCGAACTCGTGATGCCTCGCGTTATTAAACGCGATGGTTCTCGTGAACCGTTTAACGAAGATAAACTTCGTGCAGGCTTGCAACGCGCACTCGAAAAGCGCCCTGTGAGCACAGAAAAAGTTGAACAATGTATCCTCTCACTTAAGTCACAGTTGCGCGCAACCGGTGAACGCGAAGTGAGCAGTGAATTGCTCGGCAACCTAATTATGAAAGCCCTCAAAGAACTCGATAAAGTTGCTTATGTCCGGTTCGCCTCCGTTTATCGCTCTTTCGAAGATATTCGTGAATTCGGAGAAGAGATTGCGCGATTAGGAGATTAAGTCGGCGACCTCTCAAACATCAGGCACTTAGGGCTACAACAGGAATCCAAGTGAACCACGATACGGTTAAAAACGATTATTTTTGGATGGCAAAAGCCATTCAGCTTGCCCAACAAGGGCGTTTTACCACTTCTCCTAACCCTCGCGTAGGCTGTGTAATTGTTGACGAAAACAATCAATTGCTTGGTCAGGGATATCACATTCAAGCTGGTACACCCCATGCCGAAGTTCACGCATTAAGACAAGCATCTAACGCACGTCCGCAAGGCGCAAAGGGCGCGACGGCATACGTTACACTTGAACCCTGTAGTCATTTTGGTCGCACACCGCCTTGCGCTATTGCCTTGGTGGAAGCAAAGGTCGCGCGTGTTGTTATTGCTATGACCGACCCGAATCCAAACGTATGCGGTAACGGTATTAGCATTCTGCAGGAAGCAGGCATCGAAGTGGTAACCGAAGTGATGGCTGCTGAGGCCGCAGCGCTAAATCCTGGGTTTATTAAACGCATGCTTACCGGTAAGCCCTTTGTTCGCGTGAAATTAGGCATTAGCCTAGATGGAAAAATAGCCCTTCAAAATGGAGTGAGTCAGTGGATTACTGGAGCAGAGGCGAGACGGGATGTGCAACAGTATCGTGCACAAACTTGCGTGGTGCTCACAGGCTCAGGTACGGTGAAAGCCGATAACCCTAGTTTGTTGGTTAGAGAACAGGAAGCACAGTTCACTAATTATCCTCTGGAACACATTCGTCAACCTGCCCGTGTTGTTATCGATGGCAAAAGCGCGCTTAGTCGAGGCTACGCATTGTTTAATGACGGCAACCTAACCTTAACTGCTACATCGCAAGCCCACCCAGATACGGCAACACAGCACTATCTTTCGGTAGATGAAAAAGACGGTAAACTCAATTTACATTCACTTATGTCAGCACTAGGCGATAAGCAATATAATGAAGTGTGGGTGGAAGCAGGCCCAGGCCTTGCCGGTGCATTATTGCAAGAAGGGCTGGTGGATGAACTTATTTGCTACCAAGCGCCTAAGCTTTTAGGTGATAAGGGAGTCAGTATGGTTAATTTACCCGCGTTCACGTCGCTAAATGAATGTATTTCGCTTTCGCTTATTGAAAATCGTCAAGTGGGTAACGATATTAAGCTTATCTTCCGTCCTGATGTTAGCAACACCCGTGGTTAACGCGATTAAAGAGGAACTTTATGTTTACAGGAATTATTCAAGCGCTAGGTACAATCAAGAAGCTTGATAACCGTGGCAACGATATTCGACTTACCGTTTCATCGCCTACGCTTGATATGTCTGATGTCGCACTCGGCGACAGTATTGCGACCAATGGTGTTTGTTTAACAGTTACTGATATGGGCCCCGATTATTATTGTGCAGATGTGTCGGCAGAGACCATCAAATTAACGGGCTTTGCACATTACAGCGCAGGCTCTACGGTGAATCTTGAGAAAGCGATGCGTCCAAGCGACCGTTTAGGTGGTCATATCGTTTCTGGTCACGTTGATGGTGTAGGCGAGGTTACACAAATCATTAAGCACTCAGACTACGTAGAGTTCTGGGTAAAAGCGCCAGAAGCCTTGGCTAAATATATTGCGCATAAAGGCAGTATCACCGTTGATGGTATCAGCTTGACAGTTAATGAAGTTAACGGTGCAGAATTTATGCTTTGGATCATTCCTCATACGTTGCAAGAAACAATTATGGGAAGCTATAAAGTGGGCACAGCGGTGAACTTAGAGGTTGATGTTATTGCGCGCTATTTAGAGCGATTGATGCTGGGCGACAAAGCCGCCGAGCCAAAAAGCAAAGGCATTGACATGGCATTTCTTGCCGAGAACGGATTTTTAAGAAAATAACCCTACAAGAAGCACACAACATGGCATTTAACACTACACAAGAAATTATTGAAGACATTCGCCCAGG
>Ga0208879_1000155_pt1 | contig 74367 bp, 59 predicted proteins | sample Knorr_S15_td_Bot_FD_185605 | JGI IMG/M metagenome (GOLD analysis project Ga0208879, IMG submission 185605) | Marine microbial communities from Southern Atlantic Ocean transect - Knorr_S15_td_Bottom_ad_5009_LV_A (SPAdes) (version 2) | ecosystem: Environmental > Aquatic > Marine > Oceanic | place... | reverse complement strand
ACAAACACCGGCTCCAAAATCAGCCAATACCATCACGCAAAACCCGGCGGCAAAACCTGCGGGGATTACGAAATCAACGACACAATCCGTGGCCTCGCGGACCGTCGGGCAATCCAGCAAGCTCAAGATCGTAGCGGAAGTCAACAACCAGCAAATCAAACGCAATCAACTAGCACAAGCATGCCTGGATCGTTACGGCAAAGAGGTGCTTGAGAGTTTCCTCAATAAGAAACTAATCCAACAAGCTTGTCAGCAACAAAATATTGAAATATCCGAACAAGATGTCATGGCAGAAATCGCTCGCATGGCAAAAAAATTCGGGCTTTCGACCGAACGCTGGTTGCTCATGCTAAAGCAAGAACGCGAGATAGACCCCTCTCAATATCGCAACGAAATCATTTGGCCGACCCTCGCACTACGCCAACTTGCTTCTGAAAAAATCCAAGTTACCCAAGAACAACTCGACGAAGCGTTTGAATCTGAATTCGGTCCTAAAGTAAAGGTTCGCATCATTGCTCATTCAAACCTAAAACGTGCCACTGCTCTACGAGAACAGGCTATCGCGGATCCGAGTACATTTGGGACGTTAGCCAAAGATCACTCCGAGGATCAAGCCAGTGCCAGTGCCCGCGGTCTCATTCCGCCAATTCGCAAGCACGTTGGTGACCCCAGCTTAGAGATTGAAGTTTATAGCCTAGCAGAAGGTGATATTTCCAAGATCATCGAAATTGGTAATCAGTACGTTTTTGTCAAATGTGAGAAACGCATCTCCTCAACTTACGTTGCTCCCCAGTTCCGCAAAGATGCTGAATCACGATTGCGCGATCAAATCAGGGAACGCCATTTACAATCCTACGCGGCATCGATTTTCAAAGAACTCCGAGACGCAGCAACAATCATAACGCTCTATGAGAAACCGAGTATGAAAGATTCTCACCCAGGGATCATCGCTCTGCTCAATGGTCAACAGATAACGGTTCGCGATCTAGCCGAAGAATGCATCAAGCGTTACGGCACCGATGTACTCGAAGGTGAAATCAACCGCAAGCTACTCGAACAACACCTCGCCTCAGCGAATAAAACCGTCGAGCAACAAGATCTGCACGATGAAATCGCTCGAGCTGCTGTTTCTCGTGGATATGAAACCGTTGATGGTAAAGCAGACGTTAATGCCTGGCTCAACGATGTCACCAAACAAGACGGAGTGACCGTCAGTATTTACGTGAAGGACGCTGTTTGGCCTTCCGTAGCTTTGAAGAAATTAGTACACGATTCGATCAGCATTACAGATGCCGACCGTCAAAAGGCCTTTGAAGCGAATTATGGCGAACGAGTGGAAATCCTAGCGATCGTGTTGAATAACCAACGTCGAGCGAACATGGTTTGGGCACTAGCAAACAACAATTCCACGAACTATTTCTTTGGAGAACTTGCGACACAATATTCGATTGAACCGGTGTCACGTGCCAATCAAGGAAAAGTTCCGCCGATTCGTCTGCACGGTGGACAACCTGTGCTCGAAGAAGAAGCATTCAGCCTAATAGCCGGTGAACTATCGGGGATCGTAGCAGTCGGCGGCAAGTATATCATCATGCGATGCCTCGGGCGTACTGTACCAGTAGTTGATGAGCTGGAAGATGTCCGCAACGAACTGGATTCCTATCTGTTAGAACGCAAACTGCATGCTGCCATGACGACTAAGTTTGATGCAATCCGAGATTCGGCCAACATCATTAATTACATGCGCCCGATTCAACCCGCTTCTGTCTCAGTACCAATTCCTTCCAATGGTGGCAACAATTCAGCGCTGTTTCCTAAATAGTCTTGAAGCACTATCACAATGAACGCAAACTCACTACGCGGTAAGACAGCTGTGGTAACGGGCACAGCTTCAGGTATTGGCCGAGCCGTCGCCATTATGTTGGCCAACAACGGTGCTACGGTATTCGGTGGTGATATTGCACCTGCTACTGCCGACGATACAACTTTCCCGGAACTCAACGTCACGACGACAAAATGTGACGTCACTGCTGAACAAGACGTCATTCACTTGATCGAAATGGCTGCGGCACAAACAGGCAAAATCGATATCCTCGTCAACAATGCAGGTGTCGGGATGGTTAAACAAATCCCTGATGTCAGCGAAGAAGATTGGGATTTTTGCATGGGTGTGAATGTGAAGGGTCCATTTCTTTGCAGCAAGCATGCCATAAGTTACATGAGTAACGGCGGGTCGATCATTAACATATCGAGCAATGCTGGACTGCTGCCACGAGCTCACGACCCCGTATACTCGACCAGCAAAGGAGCATTGATCGCCCTGACGCGTAGCTTAGCGCTGTGCCATAGCGTTGATCAAATCCGAGTCAACGCTGTCTGCCCAGGGCCTGTCGGTGAAACCGTCATGATGGATCAAGGGCTCCAAGCAACTGGTGACCCGGCGGCTGCCTACCAAGCGACTGTGGATGCCAGCCCTATCGCTCGCGCAGCAGGTCGCATGATTCATGTCGATGAAATTGCGGCTGCTGTACTTTACTTAGCAAGCGATGCATCGCTAATGGTGACCGGGACCAGCATCGCCATCGACGGCGGCAAAAGCCTCGGTGTACCACCTGCGGCGCTGGCTAACAATTGAGAGTCTCTTGGTTCATTCACCGAGTTGGTTGGAGATAACCTCAACTCGGTAACTCGTTGTTCGCAATTTGAGTTTGGCGAGAACTTCTTTGCGCATCCACGCTGTGATGATACGAGTTGATTGTTTTTTTGTCGTTGCATCCTGGACAAACAATGTTATTGCGACAGGCGAATAGGCATCCACAAATCGTTGATCCTGATCCAAATGCTGCAATGACGCCTGCCAGAAACTATAGTTAAAGGGAAATATGTTCGCGGCTTGCTCAGGGATCTGATCACCGCTAGCGGAGAATTGAGCGGCAAACATATCCGGCAGCAACTCGAAAAACACATCTTTATTGAATGCCGCATGATTTTTGTTGCCGCGACGGTCGCCCGTGCTGTGAGCCATTGATACATTGTTAAGACCCAACATGTCAAGTTTCCTGCCCGCATAGGCATATCCTATTCCGCCGGTAGTAAGCGTACCGAGCGACATCGGCCGGTCGCGGTCTCTCAGAACCTGGTTGGAAAGAGCCGGTGAAGCAGACACAGCGTCAGCATTGAGTTCAATCCGCTGCATAAACCCATTTAACAAATCGCCTAATGCCCGTCCACGAATAGCCAATGTGAAATCATGTCGCATCTGAGTGTCATGACCACGTGTTTGCAATAAATTAAGCCACGTCGGTTGCTGCGCAAACAAGATGGTACCGCCAAGCAAAACCACCAAAAACACGATCCGCCACGGAGCTAAAGCACTCGCAAAACGTTGCCGCAATGACAAACTACGATACGTCACTACGCCAACAAGACCAAGCACAGGCCACATCGGCTGGAAGAACCTCGCATAATCAAAATGATCCCCTCCAGTCAAAACCGGGCAGACCAGCGCTAACAAACAAATCGCTGCTAAACTTGCCGTTGTCATCGCTGGCGAGGACAAATACCGCGCCCCTGTTTCATCGTAACCCTGACCTCGTACCAACCGCACGCTCCACCACAGAACTATTAATACCACGGGGATAACCCACGGCTGAGTAATCACAAACAACAGTGCGTAGCCTAATCCCAGCTTCAAATTGTAAAACAACTCGGGGGATACTTTTGCGTAATACGTATTGGGAAAGGGGTAACCAAAATAGAGATACCGTCCGCCAATCACCACAGCGTTGATCAAGCAATATGCCAACAGCGGTCCCGCCACACTTGCCAAGCAAGCCCGCACGTTACCTGTTGCCGGTGCAAACCGCCTTCGACGAACCCATCCCAGCATTAAAATCCAAACTAAGCAAAAGTACATACCCTCGGATCGCGTGCCTGACATCAACACAACACAAACCATGACGCGCCAATCTTGCAGCATTCGCTGAGGCTGATATTGCGTTGCTTTGACAACCTCCAACGTGCCTACTACAAACACGGCAGCCCACAGTCCCACATCCATTAACGTAATGGTCGTCCAAATGACGTATTGCGGACTTCCTAAAATCCAGGCCCACAACAACACACTTGTCGACCAATTCAGAAATGCGTATTGCCGCGCGGTGATTCTATCTTCAGTTTGCTCGACCAGAGCAACCTGAGCACCATCAACACAAAGCGTCGTATGCAGAAATTCCTGTACAGCAATTAACACGACGACCAGCAGCGCCGTGTTAAGTAACAGCACCGCTATTTCCACGTGATCGGTAAAAAACAAAATACCTGTACACAAGAGTGTGAACAACGGAGATGAAAACCCCTCCACTCGCTCTCCACCCACGTTATAAACCGCGCCATGACCGTGTGCGATATTACGAGCATAGGTGAAAAAGATATTCGCGTCGTCAATTCCCACGACCGCTACATTATCTTTGATGACTTGACCAGCTTCGACTCGCGGCGTTTCGTAAGACTTTAGTGCAATCGCAGCAACCAAGGTGCCCAGCAAAATAGAAACCATAATCCGCGACTTACGTTTAGGCACCGCTAGCCAAATCCGAGGCGCAGCGGGTTTCGTTTTCTCAGAACTACGCTGTGAAAATGTCGTGCGTCTTGCCATGGGTTCTGCTTACCTTACTTCGCTAGCAACCAGTAATTCCGAGTCGATCGGACTGCGCTGAACGAAAAACCTGCTGTGGATCCCACTGCGCCTTGATTTGCTTGAACTCGTCAAGCGTGGGATACATTGCCTCAAACGTCGCTTGTTGTACTAATGCATCTTTTGCCAAGTAAACGCGACCACCATGTTCTAACAAAATCTGATCGAGTTTAGCACATAGCTGCTCGGTCTTTTTACCGCGATAGGGAAAATCCAGCGCTAACGTATGACCGGCGAATAAATAGGACAAAGTACCAATTCCCTGCGGACCACTGCTCTTCAACACTGCTAAAAACGATCCCTGCCCAGACTCGGTGATCGCTTCCATCAATTCTCGCATACCCCGTCGCGAGGATTCTGTAGGCAACAGCGCTTGGTATTGCACAAAACCGCGCCGTCCGTAAATGCGGTTCCAATGACCAATGCTGTCGAGCGGATAGAAAAAGCTATCGTAGTCAACAACAGCGTCACCCGTACCGTGTGTTCGGTAGTACAGACTATTGAAGGCCTTAATCGACAACTTATTTAATGCGAGTGCTGGAAAATTAAATGGAACCGTTCGCGATTTACGGCGCGGCTGAAAGAAAGGACCCTGTCGCTGCAGACTAGCAACTTGTTCCGGACACGCATCGTTGGCCAACATCAAGACGCTACGTCCCATTTTTGCACCACGGCTCAAGCAATCAATCCATGCTACGCTGTACCGATAGTGGTTATCCGTCTCCATAAACATGTCTAATGCTTCATCCAAATTCCTAGCGCGTTGCTGATGTCGATTAACAAATGCCGTGGTAACTTTCGTCAACTGAATCGTGGCGTCAATTATAATTCCTGTTAATCCCATACCGCCCAGTGTTGCCCGAAATAGTTTGCTGTTTTCCTCGCGCGAGCACTCCACAATTTCCCCAGTCGCCGTCAACAGACTAAAGCGCGTGACGAAGGTTCCCCAACTGCCATCCACGTGGTGATTCTTTCCATGTACATCCGCGGCAATTGCACCTCCCACGGTGACAAATTTTGTACCGGGCGTGGTGGGTAAAAACCAACCGCGCGGCAATAAGCACTGGATAATGTCTGCTAAGGAGACTCCCGCTTCGCAAGTCAACAACCCCGCTTCAGAATCAAAACACAACATTCGATTCCGCGAAATCTGTGACAGTACGAAACCTTCATAATTGACGGCGGAATCACCATAACTGCGGCCTAAGCCCCGCGCAATTGCTCCACCGACTTGATCACTGTTAGTTACAACCCTTGTAAGATTCGCCGTATTAAAGACTGGCAACAACGTCGCTCGTCGTGGATTTACATTCCCCCATCCCGCGAGTAGTTCTTTTGTCGGAGCGGAGTTTGAATTCGCAGGCTCTAGCGATGTGTCGTGATGGTCATTCATGGTCAAGCACTCCGTCATCTTAACCAAAGGGCCATATTGCGATTATACTGCAGGCAATAACGATGACGGCACCAACTAACGTTGACCAATCCAAGAAAACAAATTTCACGATGTCTTCATTCATGCGACCACGGTGTGCCATCAGCCAAAAATTGCATATCCAGTAAAACACAGCAATGCAAACTCCCCATAGTGCTTGAGGACATTCGTAATATTTATTCGCGGCAGTCGAGTCCACATAGAGTGACAACACTAATACAGACATCATGCCGGTGCAGATACCAAGCGTCTGCACTAACGCTAAATCCTTAACGTGATAGCCTCTGCGTTTTAGCGAGGCATCGTTTTCAGTGGCAATCTTTTGGTTTCTCAACAACTCGCTATATCGTTTCCCAAATGCCATGCTAGAAAACACAAACATCGAAAATGCCAACAGCCAAGTACTTACTGTAATGTCAGTTGCCAGGCCACCGATGATGATCCGCAGTGTATACAAACCGCCCAAGACGAGGACATCAACAATTACCAACCGTTTCAGCCAAAATGTATAGAGCGTCGTTAGCAATAGATAGAACAACAAACCATATAAGAACGAGAGTGGCAAAAAGAACCAAGCGATCAACGACCCACTGATACTCAGCATAGCCACGGTCGCCGGGGCCCAAGACAATGGCACCAATGAACTGGCAAAGCCACGGTGTTTTTTCTTGGGATGTTCGCGATCTGCCAGATAATCCATACGATCATTTAAAACGTAAACAGCCGAAGCAGACAAACTGAGGCTCACAAACGCCCAGGCAACTTGCTGCCAAATGTCACCCGTAAACAGCTTGTGTGCTAACAATGCAGGTAACATCAGCACTAAGTTCTTGACCCACTGGTGGGGACGTATCAACTTGCACAAGCCACAAAGACGAGCGGCGGTCGATGCGGGGCGGTTTGCTTCGCTCGTTTCACCTGCAATGTGCATTGGATTCCCTTAACTGGTGTCAATCCCTTGACTTGAATTTCAAAACTTTACGACTGCGGTCATTGAGCGACCGAGAGAAAGAGCTCTGCTAGCCAATCTTCCCCATCTCATTGCGTTCATCTGACTGTTCACGACGCTGTAGATACATCTTAATTGGGACTTCGCCGAATTCTAGTTGATCTCGCAAAACACTTAGTAAGTACCTGCGATAATCCGGCGCAAAGGCTTTTGGATTGTTGCATTTGATGACGATCGTTGGCGGTTCTGTGCTCACTTGCGTGCAATAGTAGATTTTGGGTCGGCGATTTTTGAATATTGGTGGTGGTTGTCGCTCAACCGCCCCACGAATCAAGCGATTAAGATAGCTTGTCGATACGCGTTGCCGCGATTGCTTGAACAACATCTGAGAATGGTTGAGTAAGGCTTTCATATTCTTACCTGTTTGGCCAGTTATGAAAGCGATCGGAACATGCCACATGGTTTGAAACGTATCTCGCAAATAAGTGACCCAGCGTTCCGTCGGCATATGCTCGACCATCAAGTCCCATTTATTGACAACAAAAATACACGCTTTGTAATTGTCCGCAATATATTTACAAAGTTGTTTATCGACTTGGCTAATGCGCTGTGAACAATCAAAAAACATCAACGTCACATCCGCTCGTCGGATACTGCGTTGGGCTCGGTGTGTACTATAAAACTCCACATCAGTACGCACACTTTTACGTTTTCGAATTCCAGCTGTATCAATTGCAAGGAAAGATTTACCATCGAGCTCGAAATGCACATCGACGCTATCGCGTGTCGTACCGGCAACCTCGCTGACGATCATACGATCGGCTTGCGTAAGCGAGTTGATAAACGTGCTCTTACCAACATTACGCCGACCAACGAGAGCTACTTTCATTTCGCTTGGCTCAATATTCTCATTCATCAACTCTTCTTCGGTCAACTGTGGCACGCGTTTAGAAATCATGTCGAGCAACAAATCACGGTTGCGATTTTGCAGAGCACTGACTCGAATCAATTTTCCGCGGCCTAAACCGTAGAATTCGTCAGCCTCAGGATCCATCTCTGGTTCATCGGTTTTGTTGGCGACACAGATGATCGGTTTATCGATATACCGCAGACGCTTAGCGACTTCTCGGTCGGAAGCCAGCATCCCACTGCGTGTATCGACGACAAACAGAATAACATCGGCTGAGTCCATGGCAAGTTGAATTTGATCTTCAATTTCGACGCTCAAATCGTCGACGTCATTAATTCCAATCCCACCGGTATCCACAATCTCAAAGAACACTTCGTTGTGCCGTATCAAGTAGATCATACGATCGCGCGTAACTCCGGCTACATCGTCGACAATCGCTATCCGGCGACCGGCCAGCCAATTAAAAATGCTGGATTTCCCGACGTTCGGGCGACCGATAATTACTACTTTTGGAAGTGCCATAGCCGTTTAATGATAGTGCTAAGAAGCTAGACCGTCGACAGCTCAAACCACTTGCTTTGAGAGATTTCCACTTGTCTCTAAAATGAGAGTTCCTATAGCCTGTTAAACCGTTATAATTCGACTATTTGAAGACGTAATATCGATACATTTTCCACACCGCTAAGCTAACATGACGCCCGAATCTCAATCCACACCTACCCAAAGTGTGAACCTCGCTAGACTTCACAAAGCAGTCCGTCAACGACTGCAGAGCTTAAAACGAGCTGGGCTAACACACCTCAATCCGCCGGTTGACGTCGCTTGGGACCCGAGCAAGCTACCAAACACACTTGCTCAAGCAGAAACACCCGCCACAGTTGCCACACCAGACCCGCCGCCGGACCCGACTAATATTCCTGCGAACTCTACGACTCAAGAAACAACCACTCCCGAGAGCCCTGAAAAACCTATGCCGTCGAAAAAGCAAATACAACTTGATGTCGTTTGCCAAGAGGTTGCCCAATGTACCGCCTGTGACGAACTCGCAGCCACTCGTAACAAAACTGTTTTCGGTGTTGGCAATCCTAACGCAAAACTCGTTTTTTATGGTGAAGCCCCCGGAGCGGATGAAGATCGACAAGGTGAGCCGTTTGTGGGTCGAGCGGGCAAGAAGTTGAATGAGATCATTGAAGCGATGGGGATCCAGCGGAAAGACGTTTACATTCTAAATACTATCAAGTGTCGACCGCCCGGAAATCGCAACCCCAGCCCTGAAGAACAAGAGAACTGCAGTGGCTTTCTCCAGCGACAACTCGAAATCATCAAACCCGATTACATCGTTTGTCTCGGTGCAATTGCCGCTCGATCGTTTCTCAAGGTGACCACTCCTATTGGTGAGTTACGTGGGAAGTTTCATACGCAAGGTAAAATCAAAGTCCTCTGTACCTATCACCCAGCCTACATCTTGCGTAACCCCAGCAAAAAACGCGACGTCTGGGAAGATATCAAGTTTTTGATGAAAGACATGGGCCTCAAAATCCCCAAAAAGTACTTGTAGGGCTGCGATCCGAAACCTATCTAGCCCTAGAAAATGATTTCCTGTTAAAATTCGGGGCAACTAATCTAAGTTTCCGTCGCCCGCTTACACCTTTGTGTTAGATCATCGAATCACCCAATGCATAATTTTCGTTTCGTCCTTTTATTGATTGCCGCTGTTGCCGTCCTCACTGCAACACACGGTAACAAACTGCAAGCACAATCGGTTCCTGCTCAGACGCCTTTGCAAACCGCACCACCAGCGACAACCCCGCAGCCGCGGCAGATTCAAGCACCGAGTTTCATACCCTTGGCAGCTGACCATGTTGCTTACGTCGACAAAGTTCTGTCGTACTGGCAACAACGCACAGAAAAGGTACATCTCTACCGCACCAAATTCCAACGCTGGCAGTTCGATACCGTCTATGGACCAGCCAATACCTTTAAAACATTCAGTACCGGAAAAATACAATACGCAGAACCAGATAAGGGGCTTTTCAAGGTCGAAGAAGTTCTCTCATATCACGCTCCTGTCAGTGCAGCAGCCAAACCTTCGTACAAGGCGATCCCAGGAGTACACGGAGAATACTGGGTATGTGACGGAAAGAGTATCTTCGAATATGACTACAACAATCAAAAGTTAATTCAACAAGTTTTACCAGTCGAATTGCAAGGTAAGAACATCATCAACGGACCGCTACCTTTTCTTTTCGGCGCGAACGCGGCTGATATCAACAGACGCTTTTGGGTGCGCGCGATAACATCCCCCACAGCCAAGAAAGAAATCTGGCTCGAAGCTTATCCCAAATCTGCACAAGATGCGAGCAATTATCAACGCATTCATATCATCATCAGCACCGAAGATTTTCTGCCTAAAGGCCTAGTTATTTTTGACCGTAGTTACGTCAAAGGTAAGAATCACTCAAGAACTGTTTTTAGTTTCCAAGACCGTGATGTCAATTTTGCGAGTGCGTTTGATAAGCTGAATCCTTTTTTACGCAATTTTTACGAGCCAACGCTTCCTGCTGGCTGGCAAAAAGTAGTCCATGCCGCTCCTCCAACACGGCCGACCACTCGCCAAGCGACGCAAAATCCAATTACCCCTCGCTAATGGTTTCATAGCCATTTTGTGCCCCGTTTCTGTATAATCTGGATAAAGACTTTATCTCCCCTAGTACAGTATCCAGCGTCCATGACCGGAATTCTAACAAGCCGCAGACTCCATACATTGCTCTGTTTGATCATTTGCTTGGCTCTATTTTCAACATCGCTTCAGGGACAACCTAACGACGATGACCGTCGCGGAGCACTCCTGCTGCAAGTACAGTTGCCCATCGAGCTACGGTCAATTGACGACCTAGTACAATCTGTCAACGATGCCGTCGAACAACTACAAAAGATTCCCGCAACTGCGGAAAACGGCCAGCGACCCTATCTAATCCTCAGATTTATCAATAACGCCGATCGCGCTAGTGCTTACGAAGCATGTAATGTATTGGCCCAGCGGCTAGCCCATCGTGATGTCACCACATCCTGTGAAACAGTCACCTTGCTTTCCGGCTCAATTCAAGACCATGTATTGCTGGTAGCACTTGCATCACAACAAATCTATCTCGCCCCGGCCACAACATTGGGCCCCATAGCAACCTCCAAATCTGACCAGCAAACACCTAGCCAAGCCATGCTCGACGATTACTTGAGATTTACCGCTGCAAATCAACTGTTACCAAAAGCAATCGTGCTGGGACTTTTAGATCCCGCTCAAGGTGTCTACAAGCTAACCACCGACCAGGGCATCACCTACGCGACACAACAAGAGCGAGATGAACTTTCACAATCCGCTGGTTTCACCAAAGAGCAAACTCTTTCGGAGCCTGGTTCACCATTTGAACTCTCAGCACGCCAACTTGATAATAGCATCAACACCCGCGTTCTTGAGCAATCGGATGCGGCTCTGAAAGCAAAATTGAATATCGCTGCCGACTTGTTTTTCAAAGGTGCCACAACGGTTGGCGAAATCCGCCCAGCCTTGGTTGACTTAGTCTCACGCAGCACCGCTGGACATCTGACTGCGGCGGACATTAACGAAAAAACTAAACTGGTAAAATACTTATCCGAAACGGGACATAATTGGATTGGCTTCAATATCGATTGCAGCGGGGGAGATTACCCTTCAATCCTAGAATTGTGTAATACGATTGCCGAGTTAAATCAACGTGGTCGAGATGTACGGACCGTTGCTTTTATCCAAAACCAAGCGTTAGAGTCGGCAGCATTAATTGCGTTAGCCTGCGATGAGATATTTCTGAGTAAACAGGCCGTCATCGGCGGCCCAGGCAATCAACCATTATCTGCCGACGAATTAATCGACATTCTACCGCCCCTAAAAAAAATCAGTGAAGACAAACATCTCACTTGGTCTATTTTTGCAGCAATGATAGATCCAAGTCTTCCAGTTCACGTGTATCGTCATCGATTGACGGGTGTACAACAAATATTCTGCAGGGACCAATACAATCAGCAAACAGAACTCGAAAACTGGCAAAAGAAAACACTTATTGACGGTTCCGATGGCTTTACACAAAGCGAAGTACAGCAACTTGGACTGACCAATCAACCGCTAGCGAGTATGGCCGAAGTGCTCGATCATTTTGGACTAAACCCCACGCTGGAACCACATTCCAAGCGACCTTGGATCGCCGCGATCGAACGTTTCGCGATGAATCCTTGGTTTGCTAGCGTGATGCTGACCATCGGTATGTACGGCCTTTTTATCGAAATGGGAACTCCGGGTTTGAGCATTCCTGGAATTGTTGCCCTGCTTTGTTTTGCACTATTCCTCTGGTCTAAAGAACTCAACGGAACAGTTGACGCACTAGAAGTCGTGCTCATCGTCGTCGGTATATTGTGCCTCGCCGTTGAGATATTTATCATTCCTGGGTTTGGCGTATTTGGGTTTAGTGGTCTGGGGCTAATCTTCATTGGACTGGTGTTGGCAAGTCAAACGTTTATCATCCCCCAAAACAGTTTTCAGATAGATTCGATGGTCGATTCCGTTGCCACCGTCATCTTCTCGGTGTTGGGAGTGATTGTTTTGTACATCGGATTGACAAGAACACTTAGTGACACTCGCTTGGGTCACATGCTAGCACCTGCCCGCTCCGATCAACAACAACAAGCTGACACGCAATGGAACGAATCATTGGTGCACTGGGACCACTTAATGGGAAGTCAGGGAGTGACAATCACCCCCTTATCGCCGGCTGGTAAAATACAAATTGAAGGTACCATTTACGATGTGATCAGCGACGGAAAACACGTCGATACGGGAAGTTTAATTGAAGTGGTTGAAGTGACTGGAAGTCGCATGGTAGTATCGACTGACATTTCATAACCCTCCGGAATGTTGCCAACCCACAATCATCACAATTTTTACAATCCCTACGAGGAACTAGACTGATGGAACCAATAACTTGGGCGATTATCTTAATCGTTGTTGGCGCTTCGCTGATTGTTCTCGAACTATTCATTCCCTCCGGCGGAATCATCGGGTTCATGTCCGCAGCGTCATTTATCGCCGCTGTCATCATGGGGTTTCAAATAGACAATAACACTGGGCTTGCGATTCTTGGCAGTGCACTTTTGACATCCGGACTTATGGTCGCCTTGATTATTAAATATTGGCATCATACGCCTATTGGTAGCCGCGCATTGCCACCTGACCTACGAGTGTCCGAGGCCGTTGTAGGCAATCTAGAACACCTGCAGGGAACGCAAGGAATTAGTCGTTCTGACTTAATGCCTAATGGCGAAGTTGATATCGATGGAAAACACTATGACGCGGTGAGTTCTGGAACGTTTATCGCTAGTGGAAGTGCAGTGCAAGTTACCGATGTGCGAGGTAATCGACTATTGGTTCAGGCGGTAGACATCCAACAGGCGATTGCTGTAACGCAAAACAACGATAGTCAGAAAGATAGTGAAGCCACTGCCATCGACTATTCAGCATTTGAGGAAAACCTAGATGGCACCGATTCAGATACAATTTAGTTGAAAATCGAACATGCTAATTTTTTCTGACTTATAGGTGAAAGACGTCGGCATGTTTGGTAAACTGTATCAGCGGTCGGAAAAACAGTTTGTTGTCTGTTGGACGAACCGCATTTATCCTTGATTTATTTTTTAGGTTAGTTACTCATCATGCCACATCTAATTCTATCCGCAATTTCTACTGAACTCGGTTTGGGATTGACCATTGCTGCCCTCGTAATACTGCTGGTCGTTGCCTACATCTTTTTCTCGTACTTCCGCCTCTACATTCAATGTAAACTGACGCGCGCGGGCATCGGCTTCATGGACCTCTTGAGCATGACATTCAAGAAGATTCCGGTAAACATGCTTGTGCAATGTAAAATCATGGCGGTCAAAGCTGACCTCACGGAAGAGCAAGGCGTCACAGTCGATGCCCTCTGCTCACATCACCTTGCCGGTGGAAACGTTTCCGTCGTTATCCGCTCGCTGATTGCAGCTCGCAAAGCCAAGATCGTTAAACTCACGTTTACTGAAGCCATGGCGATCGACCGCGCTGGGCGGAATGTGCTCGAATCCGTGCAAACCAGTGTATACCCCAAAGTGATCGACTGCCCATCACCAAGTTCCGGAAAGAAAACGCTCGACGCCGTGGCCAAGGACGGTATTCAATTGCGAGTCAAAGCACGCGTTACGGTACGATCCAACCTGCAACAACTCATCGGTGGTGCCTCCGAGGAAACAATCATGGCACGCGTTGGTGAAGGAATTGTCAGCGCCATCGGTTCAGTCGACACCTACTACAAAGTACTCGAAAATCCTGACTTAATTTCTCAAACTGTACTCGCTAAAAATCTCGACTCACAAACCGCATTCGAAATTGTATCCATCGATATCGCCGACATTGATGTCGGTACGAATATTGGAGCGCGCTTGCAGGCGGACCAAGCAGAAGCGGACATGCGAGTCGCTCGCGCAAGAGCCGAAGGCCGTCGCGCGATGGCTGTGGCTGCTGAACAAGAACAAATTGCAGCCATCGCCGAAAGCGAAGCGGAATTAGTGAAAGCCGAAGCGACGGTTCCCGAATCAATTGCCGCGGCACTCAATTCCGGCAGACTTTCAATCATGGATTATTACCGCATTCGGAATATTCAAGCTGATACAAAAATGCGAACTTCGTTTTCCACAACGGTGACAGATCACCCCGCTGTAAATGAAGGAGACAACTAAGCGTGCTACTGTTCATCGATAAGATATTCAAAGGCATTGCTAAAGCCGTTGAAGAAATGGAACGACAGCAAGCTGAGCAAGCGGCCCGACAACTGGCCACCCTCCAAGCCGCTCGTAATCGCCGCACGGCTGCACGGCAGTCCGTTGAACAAGGTGCCGCACCTCTTCAACTCGGGGAACAACAGGCCACAAACCCGCCAGTGGCTGCTCATCATGTACATAGCAGAATCGAAAATTATGGGGATGAAAACGTTTTCGATGAATATGTTACTGAACATCATGACCCGGCAGACGATACTGTCGATTTGTCAGCGATTGACAGTAAATCATCGTTCGAATCTGGTCGGACTCATCAAATCCCACTAGCCCCCCATGCATTGAGGATTTTATCGCAACCCAACGGACCGCGCGACGCCTTCATACTCAATGAGATCTTTAGGCGCCCTGAACATCGCTGGGGATAATGTGCAAGCGTCCGTGCATCTGCACGAATTTGGTTTTGTGTTAGTAAATTGACGCGACCAATAACACAAGTTCGATCCGAATGGTAAAATACCCTTCTCCATATTCTCTAATTTCATTTGCTTCAGGATACACTCATGAATGACACACAAATCCCTAGCATTGAACCCGGCACGACAAAAATTGGCTGGATCGGCACTGGTGTCATGGGCTCTAGCATGTGCGCTCACCTCATGAACCAAGGATTTCAAGCAACGATTTACACACGGAGCCCTGAAAAAGCGCAAGCCCTAATCGACCAAGGTGCAACTTGGGTAGACAGCCCTAAAGCAGTGGCCGAAAACAGCGATGTTACGTTTGCGATCGTTGGTTTCCCAGCTGATGTACGAGAAGTTTTTTTGGGTGAAAATGGAGCGATTGCTGGCAGTTCGGCTGGTAACATCCTAGTGGACATGACCACCAGCGAGCCATCACTCGCGGTTGAAATTTATCAGGCCGCTGCTGAAAAAGGAATTCACAGTGTCGATGCTCCCGTTTCCGGTGGCGATACTGGTGCCAGCACCGGTACGCTTTCAATTATGATCGGTGGCGATAAAGACGTCGTCGATGCACTGCAACCGATGTGGGACGCGATGGGCAAGACAATTGTTCACCAAGGGGCAGCCGGCGCTGGGCAACACACGAAAATGGTAAACCAAACACTGATCGCCTCCAACATGATTGGCGTCTGTGAAGCATTGCTCTATGGATATAAAGCTGGCTTAGATCTTCCAACAGTCATGAAATCTGTCGGTTCTGGAGCAGCCGCTAGTTGGTCGCTCGCAAACCTCGGGCCACGTATCATTGCCAAGGACTTTGATCCTGGTTTCTTCGTAGAACACTTTATCAAAGACATGGGGATTGCAATCGACGAAGCAAACAAGATGGGTCTCTGTCTGCCAGGCCTCGCGTTGGCGAAACAACTCTACGAAGGACTAAAATCTCAAGGCCACGGGCGCGATGGCACGCAGGCGTTACAACTCGCATTAGCATCGATGTCTGGCGTCGAATGGAAATAGATTAGCGACCGTAAAATATTACAGCTTAGACCCAACCAACAATCCATGCCTATTTTGAATAACGTACGCCTTGCGTATTAAGTTTGCGACGATAGACCTTGTCCACCGTTGTCACGTACAGAGTGTCCAAGTTTTTACCGCCAAAGCAAATATTGGATAAAAACTGTTGTTGGGGTTTGGCGATGATGCCACTAAGACGCCCTTGGGTATCGAAGACTTGCACACCTTCATGCGTACACACGTACAAACGGCCCACAACGTCGACTGTCATGCCGTCGGCCCCACTCTCGGTTTCCCCGACAGGTAAGCGCATCGTACTGTAGGCCTGTTTATGGGACAAACTCCCGTCAGCTTCGATGCGATACGTCCACAGTTCGCTGCCTTTGGTGTTCGAGACGATTAGTTGTTTTTGATCGGGCCAAAGAATAATGCCGTTCGGTGAAGTCATGTTTTGATCGACTTGCTGCAACTTCCCCTGGGGGGACACGTGCCACACCTTTTTATTTTTGTGATCTGTAAAATAGATTCCACCAGCAGCATTTACGACCAAGTCGTTACAAACAATGTCTGACACGATCGGAGTTGGTTTTCCCGCCGCGTCAAACTTCACAATCGCTCCGCCTCCGATACTCGCACCATACAGCACATCCTCTGGGCCCATAATGGCGCCGGCCGTTCGATTCGTCTGGTCACTCCACAAAGTGACTTTTCCGGCTAAATCAACTTTATAAATTTCCGATTTCGGGACATCTGTGAAAAACACTTCGCCGGCAGCATTCACCGCTGGACCTTCCGTGAACGAGTGCTCGGCTGACACCAATTCCCATTTTTCTCCATCAATCAGGATCAACGACAGCGGTAAATCTTGCGATTGGACCGTTTCATACCCTCCTAAAAGTGTGATTACAACTACGACCAACCGCACTATGGTTTTACTAATTTTCATCAAACAACCTTTGTCTTTAACAAACCTGATTATTTAGACCACCAGTTCTCAATAACGTAACTTTACTCTGCAGCCACATCTTTCCAAAGCCAACGCAATGCATCTGGTAGAATCGTTCCGCCATGGCGGCCACTGTGCCCTTCGACGCCCATTACTAACTTGACATCATATTTTGAGTATTTGAGAGCTGCTTCCATTTGCAAATTTGATAGCGGCCAGTTTCCAAACAGATTATCCAAGTCGCCTTCACCCTCCTGCAAAAATACTCGAATCGGCTTCCGTTCAGTTTTCCGAATCAATGCAGGATAGACGTGACCACCGCGGATGTTGGTAAAGCTACCGACGTAGGACAGTACTTTTGAAAATACGTCTGGACGCTCCCAGGCAGTGGTAAAAGCACAGATCCCTCCGCTGCTAATTCCGCAAACAGCGCGGCCCTCGGCGTCAGCCATTAAGTTGTATTGCTTCCCCACAGCGGGCAACATTTCTTCGATTAGAAATCTAGCGTATTGATCACCAAGATTATCATATTCAAAGCTGCGATTTCGTCGGGCCTGGGCACCTGCGGCAGATGCGGGAATGACTCCAGGATTAATAAACAACCCGATCGTCACAGGCATTTCTTTTTTGTGAATCAAATTATCAAAGACGATGGGTACTCGCGAATGTCCGTTTTCCCGAACATAACCGCCACCATCATTGAAAATCATCAAACAAGTTGGCTTGGATTTATCGTATTGTGCTGGTACATAAATCCAATAATCTCGAACCGTTCCTGGATAGACTGTGCTGTGGTCCCACACGTGCTTGGTCACAACACCTCGAGGTACACCTTCTTGCCGCTGCGAATCTGAGCCGTACTTGTAAGGACTTTGTGCGACAATCGACAGTGGTAACAGGCAACAGAATAAAGTAATCACAACACGGACGGCAGAGATTGACACAAAGTGGATCCTTGTTTGAATAACAGCAAAACCTAATCGAATCCTCCATTCTAGCATCTTTCGCAGGGCGAGGTTCACTCGGCAATGCGCATGAAGAAACGACGCCTGTCTTATACAGACGTCGTTCATTGTTTTGATGATAATTCTTAGGCGAGACTATTTCTTGCGGTGACGGATCTTCGCACGCATGCGACGTTTCTTTCGTCCAATTTTACGGCGGCCTTTACCAGTTCGTTTGCTTCCCACAGGAAACCCTCCAATTTGCTTTATTTGTTAGTCCGTGTTGATTCTTGTCTAAATTTCTACCTTCAAACTACTTCTGTAGAAAAACTAATCCTATCTATATATTCGACAATACGCAACAGGTACAACGACCTCAAACACCGCAAAACTAGACATTTACCGACCTTTTGACATTCGAATATCTTTCCGTCACAACTAGTTCTCTTGTTCTAATACACTGCGTTTGTCGAAGTCAAACGCTTTGCCAGACGGTACCGATAAATACCCTAAATCCGTCTTCACCGCATCAGGAGACCGATCGAAAAAGTGAACTTTGCCAGGTCCTCGAACCTCAGCAACACTGCCTTTGACAATCAACGCTGTGGCTTCATCAATACCGACCCCCAGCACTTGAGGATACCTCTTCACCAAACTCGCCATATCCGCAAAGCGGTTTCGCTGAGCAAAGTGTTGATCGATCGCCACACCGGGCAAGAAACCAAATCCTCGATCATACCCAGCAGCCATGATGTCCAAATTCCCCAATGGGTTTCCCCGCGCCAAGTAATCACCTTGAATCGATGCCCCCGCGCTGCTGCCACCGATCACTCCACCGCGCTTTAAAACAGCAAGAATCAGCGGCAACGCTTTTGTGTGTTCATACGCATCGACAAATCTCCATTGCCGGCCGCCACCAAACCACACACCCGTCGCTTTTTTCAACGCTCGCAGCATCTCGTGGGATTCGACGTCCTCCAATTTACGTTGCGTCAACACAGTGACATGTGTCACTCCGACCTTTGCGAACATTCTTTTGCCGGTCGTGCCAGGCAATGGATCTGGCATCGCGGTAGGCAATACAACAATTTTGGCATCGTTTCCGCCCGCAAGTTTTACAAATTCCTTGACCAGCTCAAGCGACATCCCACCGCCACCGACAATCATCAACGCCCCGCGTTTAACCTCAATCGTCGGAGTCTTCTGAGGCGGAAACGGTTCTGCTTGTCGAGCTCGGGCTACCCTTTGTAGCGACGTTAAATCCAACGTAGCGCCATGTTCATAAGTTTTTTGTTGTGCCTGGAGACCGTACTTATCCGATTTTCCATAACAAACGGTGACTTTGCCGGCACCAACCACACGCATTATCCGTCCCTCCACAAGCAATGCTGTTTGCTCATCAATCCCCAGTCCTACTTTTAGTGGATGTTGATCTACGGCGCCCATTAACCGCGTCAATCGATTGCGCGCGGTAAAGTGTTGATCGATAATTGTGCTGGGCAAGAAATCAAATCCCTGCCCAATGTTTGCTTCCGTTTTTCCACCTTGAATCATCACTCGCGATTGAATCGCCGCGCCGGCGCTACTACCACCTACAACACCACCTCGCCCGAGCAAAGCCAACACACCTTCTTCAAACAAAGTTCCTACATATGCGTCTGCGATTTTCTGTTGTGACCCGCCGACAAACCACACCCCAGTCGCTTTTTCCAGAGCGGCAACGAATTCAGCACTATTTGCTTCGTCACGGCTACGCGTATGCATTAGCACAGCATCTGCAATTTCTTCGTCTTGCCAATCCTGTAAGATCACCGCACTGGCCTCTGCGTCGTCCGCTCGGATGGACGCGGTCGGCACAATTACTAACCGCGCATCTTTGCCGCCTGCCCACGTCACAAACACTCGACGTACGGCGGGCGGTAAACTACCACCTCCGCCTATGACCAATTTCCCTAGAGCACCAGTGGGATCAATGTGAGACGAATCTGCAGCCGTAAGTTGTACCGTGAGGCAAACCAATAACAAAGCAGTTGCGCAGCGACTAAACGTTTGTTTCAAAATTGACGACATTGATCTTTTTTCCTGCAGTAAATTAATGACCTAATATATATTGAAGACTTCACGCTGAAGCTATCAGTTTTTAGTTAAATTGCAATTCGTAGGAGTTTACTCCGCCGGCACGTCAATCGCCGTCTTCTGCATCACTCGCACGCAACGCTTGTTCACCTGCTTGGAGTACTTCTAGAATACGATCAACGTCATAGACACAGCCGCCCCACGTTCCCCCACTCACATTTTGCAATGCCGCCCACAATCGTGTGTCATCTGGCAAGTTTTCATCTGGACATAGATCGGGAAACATTGGACGTGTTTGCAACAATTGTTCCACTTCAAACTCCGACAATTCCTGTTGCTCGTCGCCGACTAAATCAATAGAGCCCGTGAGTTGATTACGATCTACAATAATACGAATTCGATCGCCATCTCGAACCTTACCAATCGGTCCACCGGCTAGTGCTTCCGGACCGACATGTCCAATGCAGGCGCCGGTACTCACTCCGGAAAAACGAGCATCGGTAATAAGCGCCACGTCTTTACCCCAACTAAGGAACTTTAAAGCGGAGGTCAACTGATAGGTTTCCTCCATCCCAGACCCCAGCGGACCGCGGCCAATCAATACGAGGATATCGCCGGCTTTGAGTGCTGGTTCGCGTTGCCCCTTGATCGCTTCGATGGCCGCTCGTTCGCTGGTAAAGACTCGCGCCGGACCCGTCTTACGATAAACACCATCATCATCAACCACACTCGGATCCAGCGAGGTCGCCTTAATAACAGAACCAGCTGGACAGATATTTCCCGTTGGAAAACAAACGGTACTGGTCAGCCCTTTTTCTTTGGCAACAGTCGGCGACAAAATAACATCATCTGGATCGATGCCATCATATTCCCGTAGTCGATCGCGTAATACTTGCCGACGCTCAGATTGCTCCCACCAATTCAGCACTTCATCAAGCGTACATCCACTCACAGTCATAACAGTCGTATCTAACTGGTTTTTTTGACGCAAATGCAACATTACTTCCGGTACACCACCTGCCAAAAAGAACTGAATCGTCGGATGGTTCGACGGGCCATTTGGTAGCACATCCACAAACCGGGGCACCTGTCTATTAACCTCGCTCCATTGCTCCACACTTGGACGCTGTAAACCTGCGGCATGAGCTATAGCTGGAATGTGCAGCAACAAATTGGTCGAACCACCACAAGCTGCATGTACAACCATCGCATTACGAATACTTGCATCAGTAAGAATATCAGCAGTGGTAAGACCCCGTTCGGCTAACCGCTGTATCGCGGTTGCGCTGCGCGTGGCTACCTCTAGCCAGATTGCTTGTCCACTTGGTGCCAGTGCCGCATGTGGCAACGTCATTCCCATAGCTTCTGCTACAACCTGACTTGTCGCGGCCGTCCCCAGAAACTGGCAACCACCACCGGCTGTTGCACAAGCGCGACACCCAGCGACCGCGGCGTCTTCTAATGTGATCTCACCGTGGACATACCGTGCTCCGATCGATTGCACTTGCCCCGCGTCTTCTCCGTCTTCTGGTGGTAATGTCACCCCACCGGGCACAATGATCGACGGCAGATTTTTCATGCCAGCCAAGGCAACCATCATCGCTGGCAGACCTTTATCGCACGTCGCTACGCCCAGCACGCCGCGTCTTGTGGGCAGCGAACGAATCAGGCGACGCAAGACAATCGCCGCGTCGTTACGATACGGCAGGCTGTCGAACATCCCGGTGGTACCTTGAGTCCGACCATCACAGGGATCACTACAATACGCTGCAAATGGGATGCCACCAGCAGCACGAATCGTCTTCGCAGCTGCTTGAACCAACAACCCGACCTCCCAATGCCCAGTGTGATATCCCAGCGCAATGGGCGTTCCATCATCCGCTCGTACACCGCCTTGTGTACTCAACACTAAATATTGCGGTCCCAATAACTCTTCTGCCGTCCATCCCATCCCCGCATTTTGAGTCATTCCAAAGAGATCGCCGCTCGACCATGTCGTGAGCATTTCATCCGTTAACGGTAACGCTCCACTGGGACCAGCCGCAGTCGTTTGAATATTCCAAACCGATTTTTCGGACGATTCCATCAGTGATTTTAAGTGCTGTAAGGAATCAGTATCTTCAGTCATCTTGTTTTTCCTTGATGCCAGCTTCGTTCAAGCCGGATTCGAAATTTTTTTCTTTAGATTGCAAACCACGTTGTGCAATTAATGTTAACCCAATTGGGACACAAATACTGACTCCTAATGCTACCGGCAACCACTGATGCTGCTGGGCAACCGCGCCAAACAAAGTGTAACCAAGTGAAATACCGAGATTACTTAATAAAACGGGTATTAGAAATCGTCGCCACGATAAGCGGTGAATCCCCATTAACAAAACACTGGCTTCTGCTACCACGGGTACTCCGCGAGCTAGCACCAGAAAAATCGGCCCAAAACGACCCGCCAAATCTCCCGCATTTTCTAATTGAGCAGCACTGGAAAACCGTAAGGCAAACTGCGGGCCGTATTTCCGAGCCAGGGTAAATCCAATCACCGCGCCTAGTGACATACCTACCCACGAGACCAGTGTTCCGGTGACCCAGTGCATTTGACCACCGATGTAAGTCGTGACAACACTCGATGGAATGGGCAATATAAGATCACCGGACAGTAGCGCAATCACAATCCATGGCAAATATTGGGAATTTTCTAGGCCGCTGACCCACTGCTTCATCAAGTCGCCCATAAACAATAAGGGAATGATGGGTACCGCGAGGACGACAACTACTGGAATCAACTGTCTCAACATCGTTTTCATCGCTGTCATCGTTGTCATCCATGCCTTCGCGGCCGAAGTAGATTCACTTAAGCAACTTCGTCAGATGCAGCACGTCGTCGATGTTTCGTGATCTTGTGCCATAAGATTGTACAAGGCGATGCACAAAGGTAATACAAGAAGATGACTGGCAATGCCAATTCTCGGAACATTAAAACACCAACAACAGCGAATAGTATCTGCACAAGGCGCACAAAGTTTTTACGACTCTTGCGTCGACTTGCAAGCTGCTTGCCTAGATGCGGGTAGGGGACACGTGAGACCATTAAATAGGCAAGTACAAATGTTAAAAGTGGCACCAATACCATCGAAACGTCACAGATGAAATTCCCGATTTTCTGTTGCTGCGGATCCGTATTATTTACCAGAAACATCACGTCTGGCATGGCAATGGCAAAAGTTGCAATCGCTCCGGCGGCAGCGGGCGACGGCAATCCACGGAAAAAATTCCCGACTCCACTTTCAGTCTCCGCTTCCACGTTATAACGTGCTAGTCGCATGATGGCACACAACGTGTAAATGCCCGCGATACCTTGAATAAAACGCGCGGGCAGTACTTCAGAAAAAGAGAGCATAATAAACGCCGGCGCGACACCGAATGTAATGACATCGCACAAACTATCTAGATGCAATCCAAAACGACTGACTTGATTCGTCCAGCGGGCAACTTGACCATCGAGTGTATCAAACAACATACCGAGAAAAATCAACATCCCTGCCCATTGTAGCCATTGATAATACTCGCTATCTAACGCTCGATACCCTTCGGCTTCTGCCAGTACGCCGAGGAACTTAGTGGAAAAACCAATCGCAATTAATCCACATATGGCGTTTCCCAACGTCATCAATGTTGGATATATAGGAAACCGCGAATCCTCCGATTCTTCGGTTTGGTCATCGTCATTAATTAGTTCATCGTTATTCATGGGTTTGATTATAGCGTGCCTTATTTAATAAAGCTCCCAGAACGCACCAATAAACGAAAGACAGGAACCCGTCGCCGTGTAAGTTTACCCGCCGCAGCGCAGGCGGGGCCGTCAACAATAAAACGGTTTGTTTTTCGATTTCATCCGCGCTTATTGTCAGCTTGATGTTGCCGCGCCCTCATCAACATACCGAGCCAAAATCGAACTACCTGCTTGAACTTTGGTACCGATCTCCACAGCCAACTCCAGTCCGTCTTCTCTGGGAAGAATCAGCTCCGTACGAGATCCTAGTTTAATCATCCCGAATTGCTCACCCCGCTGATAGCTATCACCCGTATTGGCGCGACAGACAATTCGTCGTGCCAGTTGCCCCGTAATTTGCCGCACCCGCATCACGCGATGAGGAGCCTCGATACCCTCAATCCATAACTCCAGCCGCTCGTTTTCCCACGCGGATGCAGGTTTTAGTGCACTGAGGAATTTCCCTTGGCGGTAGCCGGAGCCAAATACGGTCGCTGCAATCGGCATGCGATTTATATGAACATTAAAGACCGAGAGGAAAATTGCGATTTTGATAGCCGGTCCATCTAAGATCTCGTCATGCTCAATTTCTTCAATCAAATCGACGCGACCGTCCGCTGGGCTAACCACTAAACCAGGATCCGCTGGGACTTCACGCCGTGGATTTCTGAAAAACCAAATAATCTCAGCCTGCAACAATATCGGAAACAATGCTGCGGCAGCCCACCAGCTTGAATGGTGACAAGCCAGTGTCACGAACAAGCACGACAGTGGAATCAACACGGACGAAAAAATAATCATCTCCGCTAATCCGACACGGACAAACGGTAACCGGTCTCGCCAGGTAAACGGATCGTCGGCAGCATCCCAAGAATATCCCTCTTGGTTTACGTAGAATTTCAAATCTCTGGGGTCTAATACGTCCCACGGACATTGATTTTCACTGCCCCGGCGTGACTCCGCCATCCGTTTTAGATACCCGCGTCGAAATAACCGTAAATAAAATCTGCGGCAAACGCCCCACGCCAACTCGATACGCATACAAACACCACCCCCAGGCTGAATGCAATCGATTTGAGAATCCAACGCCAGAATTTTTCGACCTGTGGACGTTTGATTGGCTGAAGTTTCAGAAGAATTCTGCATGGATGCTTTTGTCACGTGAACCGCACGCAGCGGGGAGTTTGAATTAGTTGAAAAAGATTGTATAGATGAGAAGTAGGCCCGGACGGACTCGAACCGCCGACAAAGGGATTATGAGTCCCCTGCTCTAACCAACTGAGCTACGGGCCCATGTGAATCACCTACAATTTCAACGATTTGTGATCGCTTGTCTACCCTACGAGGCAAGGAGATTTATCCATAACCAAAGCGTATAAATCGCTTTATCGCGTGATATCGTAACAATGAATGATATCTTGGTCTCGCAAGTACAGTTTGCCGTTTGAGATTACAGGGTGCGTCCACACCTTACCACGGTCACTGCGAATACTTGAGAGTGGGCTAAGCTTAAACCGGCCGTGTTCTTGGTATCCAGCGGGAGAAGCGTCCAGCAAGACAACACTCGCATCACTTTCACTAATCGCATACAAACGGCCATCAGCATAAGTCACCGAGCCTTTGCCTAAGCTCTTACTGTTCCAAACCATCTCACCAGATTTGAAATTTTGGCAAATCCAACCGGGACCGTCTGAGTAACCGTACAGATAATCACCAACGAGTAACACGCCACCATGATGGTTCTTCATGACTTGATTGCGATAAACTTCCGTCGCTGAGCCGTTTCCTAGCTTGACGAGTTTACAACCAACCCCATACCCAGAACTTACATAGACGTGGCCATCCTGATGAATAGGCGTTGGCACTACTGCCGTACGACCTTCCCACGGGCTCTGCCAAATTACTTTACCACTCGCTGCATCAACGCCAAACACATGCTCCTTAGTTAACTGTACATATTGTCGCCTGCCATTGTGTTCAATCGGCAGAATACTTGCATATTGAGCTCCATCGGTAATTCCTGAGCTTTGCCAAATTTTGGACCCATCTTTGACACGCAACGCCACCATGGATCCCTGACTTCCGCCGGGCGTACAAATAACTTGGTCGCCCTCAACAGTAACACTTTCACAATATCCCCAATTTGGTTTTCTACCACCAAAATCGGACATGTTGACTTTCCATTTAATGACACCTGTTTTGGCATCTGCAGCAATTAGTGAACCACCGCCACCCATTGCATAAACAATACCTCCGGCGACAGTTGGAGTCCCGCGAGGGCCGTTGCCCCAACTGTTGCTCAAAATATCACCAACAACGACGGCTCCTTTATCTTGGCCCGTTGCGGCATCAAGGGCGATTAAAATTTCTTTTCCTTTTCGTGTACCGAGCGTATACAAAAGTCCATCGGCAATCGCGAAACCGGAATACCCACTGCCTGCATTCTTAAATGTCCACAAATGTTTTGGTCCGCCCTGAGGCCAAGATTGCAACAATCCCTTTTCTGTCGAAATATCCGTTCGATCTGCACCACGCCACGTCGGCCAATCTGCTGCTTGCACTTTGGTTAAAACTGTAGCTGCGGTAGAAACCAATAGCAAAGCAGTGATTAAAATGGATAATCGATTGGTCATTGTTTATACTCTCTTGTTCGTGTTGTTTCTGTTGTACGAAAGGGGCTTTTTACGGCAACCCGTCTCAATTAGGATATCCGCGGAATTTTATGAATGGGTATAACCATTTATCAATCATCCTATTCGTTGCCTTTAACGGTTAATCATATCATAACACACATTACTTTTTCCAGTTACAGCAACTACAGCGTATCCCCCCAGCAGTACTAGCTTCCAGAATTCAATACCAGCGTTGACCATTATTATGCCGTCGAACGACTCACAGCAAGCAAGTTCAACACAACTCGACACTACTGGCAGTAATCCCGCTGCACCGAATGGCACCGGCAAAGTTGCGCGATGGAGTCGTTACCTAGGACCGCTACTGGCGATCTTGACCGCCAGTTTACTAACGTTGTTTTCGGATTTAGCAAGCCCGGCCATTGCTACGGCTGCCATTGTTGTATTGATGGCCATTTGGTGGATGACGGAAGCAATCCCACTTGCGGCCACCGCCATGTTACCACTGGCACTGTTTCCAATTTTTGGAATTGGATTGAGTGAGGCCCAAGCACCAAAAATAGATCAGCGAGTGCGGTGGATCATTCCAGAGGCCGGATATCAAGATTACGATCAACAAACCCCTCAAGCGGGCACCGGGGTATTGGCTGAAATCAATAAATCCTACGCCAGTGTCACCGTGGAAACCAAATATCCAACACGAGTCGAGGTAGATGTTTTCCACATTGAAAAACAATATGTCACCGCTGCCCGGTCGGCCAACTTGTTTGAAGTCACCGCTCGCAATTACGCCAGTCGATACGTTTTCTTATTGATGGGTGGATTTCTACTGGGACTGGCTATCGAAAAGTGGAATCTACATAAACGCATCGCACTCTATACAATCCTCGCGCTCGGAACACAACCTTCACGGTTGATCGGTGGTTTTATGATCACCACGGCAATGCTGAGCATGTGGATCAGCAACACCGCCACGACCGTAGTGATGCTACCGATCGCATTAAGCTTAGTGGCGTTGGTACGGACAAAAATCCCCGCGGAGGATGAATCGAAGATGGGTCCCTTTGCCGCCTGCATGATGCTTTGTGTCGCTTACGCCGCATCGGTAGGAGGTTTGGCAACGTTTATGGGAACGCCGACAAATCTCCTTTTACGCAGCGAACTTGAAGACCATGGAATATTCATCGGCTTTGGAGAATGGATGGCTTTCGGGCTCCCAGTGACAATTGTCTTTCTGCTCATCATCTGGGTGTTGATGACCAAAGTGATTTTTCGAATATCGCTGCCACAAATCAGCGGTGGGCGACAGATGATTCGTGGCGAAATCTCTCGACTTGGCCCGATGAGCATACCTGAAATATCGGTAGCGGCTATTTTCGGGTGCACTGCCCTGTTATGGATAACTCGTCGATTCATTACGGAATCAGAATGGGTTCAAAGCTGGTGCCCAAATGTTGTATATGTGGACGACACCGTCATTGCGATGAGCGCCGCGCTGTTGCTGTTTGTCTTTCCAGCATGGGGGCATCCAGGACGAACGCTGTTGGATTGGACAACTGCTCGTAAACTTCCGTGGGGTATTTTGTTATTGTTTGGTGGCGGCCTTGCACTTGCTGCGGCAATGAAGTCCAGTGGATTGGGAGCGGATATTTGCCAAGCGATCACCCCGTCAGCAGCGACTGCCATATTGCTCATCATTCTTGTTGTCACCTCTTCGATGGTGTTCCTTACCGAAGTAACCAGTAATACCGCCACGGCCGCACTTATTTTCCCACTACTGATTCAACTTTCGGACAATTTAGGCACCGATGCACGATTGTTACTGTTCCCAGCTGCCTTAGCCGCAAGTTGCGCTTTTATGTTGCCAGTTGCCACCCCACCCAATGCCATCGTGTTTGCTTCAGGCCAAGTGACGATCCGGCAAATGGCTCGTGCCGGAATTATCCTGAACATCGTTTCCATTGTCTTGATTCCACTAATCACTTATACACTCGGCAAACTTGTCTTTGGTTTTTAATTCCAGTAGGCCTGTGCACCCAATTTGTCCACCATCATGAAAAGTCATATCATTATTCCCGCGCGATTGCATTCGACTCGGCTGCCGGAAAAACTGTTGCTCAGTGCAACCGGCAAGCCATTAATCCAGCATACGTATGAAGCGGCTCAACGAGCTCAGCGACCCACGGGAATCATCGTAGCGACCGATCACGAACGAATTGTTACGGCAGTTCAAGCATTTGATGGCAACGTGGTGCTGACCGACCCCGCTGCACCCAGTGGAACCGACCGAGTTGCCGAAGTTGCCGAGCAATTATCCGATGTCGATATTATCGTGAACGTACAAGGTGACGAACCTGAAATACGTGGATCCTCCATCGACTTGGTAATCGAGCTACTACAAAATGACCCAACAGCGGTGATGGCAACTCTGGCCACACCGATTCGCAGCAAAAGCCAATTAGAAGATCCGGCTTGCGTGAAAGTCGTTTTCAACCAATCCCAGCAAGCGATGTATTTCAGCCGCAGCGTCATTCCTCATCCACGAACTTGGGATGATTCGCTGCTCGGCAAAGAATCTGGACTTTTTTTTCAACACGTAGGTCTCTACGCATACCGACGAGACTTCTTATTGAAGTTAGCGAAATTGCCTCAAATCCCGATGGAAACTACTGAAAGTCTAGAACAACTACGGGTTCTAGATCACGGCTATACCATTCTTGTGGGTGTGGTTGATGAACCAAGTTTTGGAATTGATACAAAAGATGACTATCAGGCATTTGAAAGAAAAATGAATAGTCGTTAGAATTGTGAACTTGTGAAGTTGTGTAAAAGTGAAATTTCATATTATATTAGTAGCCTAATATGGTTTCACCCGCAGTATGGTGAACATGTAGTGATTGGTGAAACAGTCGACACTGTTGGAAAATGGAAGCAACAGTTAAACAATGAATGGAATCTGCAGAATTATTTATGTCTAAGCATATATTTGTTACCGGTGGTGTTGTTAGTTCTCTCGGTAAAGGACTAACTAGTGCTTCAATTGCCTTGCTATTAGAGCAACGCGGACTCACCGTCAAAATGCAAAAGCTAGATCCCTACATCAATGTGGATCCTGGCACAATGAGCCCTTATCAACACGGTGAGGTCTACGTACTCGACGACGGCAGCGAAACGGACTTGGACCTTGGTCATTACGAACGTTTTACCCGCAGCCCGCTCACTCGAGATTCCAATTATACAACCGGCCAAATCTACCTGTCGGTCATCGAAAAAGAACGACGTGGCGAATTTCTTGGTAAGACCGTGCAGGTCATCCCACACATTACCAACGAAATCAAAAGTGTCATTCAATGTCTAGTCGATGATGAAACTGATATCATTATCACCGAACTTGGCGGTACCGTTGGAGACATTGAAAGCCAGCCATTCTTGGAAGCCATTCGTCAATTCTCCCAAGATGTCGGTAAAGAGAACTGTTTGTATATCCACCTCACACTGGTCCCTTACCTCAAAGCGGCCGGAGAACTCAAGACCAAGCCGACGCAACACAGTGTCGGGCAATTGCGTGAAATCGGGATTCAACCTGATATCCTCATCTGTCGCACGGAACATGAACTCAGTCGCGACGATCGAGAAAAGATTTCGTTGTTCTGTAATGTGCCACTCGAAGCAGTCATCCAAGAACTCGATATGGAATTCTCTATCTATGAAGTGCCCATTGCGCTGCGGGAACATAAACTCGACGATCTCATTACTGACCGTTTAGGACTGTCAGCTCCAGAAGCAAACCTTGATCAGTGGAAGGCGATGCTGCACGATTTACGTAATCCACAGCACGAAGTCAACATTGCAGTCGTTGGTAAATACGCTGAACACAAAGATGCATATAAGTCCATTTACGAATCTATTGACCATGCCGGTATCTCACATAATACACAAATCCGGATCATCCCGATCCACAGCGAACTTGTTGAACGCGAAGGACCTGATCGATTATTGGCTGGGTTTGATGGCATTTTAGTACCAGGTGGATTCGGTGAGCGAGGAATCAATGGCAAGGTCGAAGCAATTCGTTTTGCCCGTGAACGTAATATTCCTTACTTTGGTATCTGTCTCGGCATGCAAACCGCTTGTATCGAATTTGCCCGTAACGTCGTCGGCCTAACTGACGCCCACTCTACGGAATTTGACAAAAACACCCAACACGCTGTGATTTGCTTGCTCGATGAACAAAAACAAGTCACCAACAAAGGTGGCACCATGCGCCTTGGTTCGCAACCTTGTGTACTAGCGGATTCTAGTGTCGCTCAAGAATGTTATGGCACGACGAACGTCGACGAACGTCATCGACATCGCTACGAATTTAATCATCTGTACCAATCCCAATTTGCAGCCCACGGCATGATCGTTTCAGGAAGCAGTCCCGACGGTCTCCTGCCGGAAATTATTGAGATACCGGATCATGCTTGGTTTGTGGCTGTTCAATTCCATCCAGAGTTCAAATCCAAACCAACCAAACCTCATCCTCTATTCCAAGGTTTTGTTGGCGCTGCACTGAAAAACCGACTAGCCGTGGGTGAAGCAGCTGGCGAATCTCGCAAACGCCTCTTCGAAGAATTCAAAGAACCCGAATCCTTTGAAGCCTAATAAACTGGTAACGCGGTAGAACATACTCGCCGCAAGAATCTATCGATAAATGAAGGGGCGGGGCGACCTTCCCGCTACGTATCGCCCAATACTTTTTTCGATCGTAGAATGTGGTGATAGTGCTGGGCAAAGCGATGGGATTCGTCGCGGATGTATTGCAACAACTTTAATGCGTGTGAATTTCTACTCAGACGCAACGGCTCCGTCTCTCCAGGGCGGTATATCAACTCATCTTTCTTTGCCAGCGATAGTAACAACGGTGGGTCGACATTGATATCACGAAATGCGGCTAGCGCCGAAGAAAGTTGCCCTTTGCCTCCATCGATTAACAGAATGTCCGGAAACAAATCATTATGTTGATCTAGACGCTTATAACGACGCGCAACGACTTCGTAAATACTGCGAAAGTCGTCCACTCCTTTTACATCTTTGATCTTAAACCTGCGGTATCCAGGCTTGAAAGGCAATCCGTCAATGAACTGAACTAAACTGGCAACCGTTTCCATCCCTCCGAGATGAGCGATATCGACACCTTCAATCTTCCGCGGTTCAAAATCAAGTCCCAGTACTTTACGTAGCCCAGCAATCCCTTTCGCTGGGTCAGTATAGAAGACCTCTGGCTGATCGTCGTTCTTTAAACTACCCCGTTTATTGAGTGCCTCAAGCATGTTGATTTCGTCGCGGCATTTAGCGGCTTTTTCAAAATTCAAATCTGCTGAAGCTTGCTGCATCTCAGCATCGATCTCTTTGAGCAACTTGGACTTTTTACCATCAAGCACCATCCGCAGCGAATGAATATCGTCTTGGTAATCTTCTGGGGTTATTTGGAGGTTGCAAGGAGCGGAACATTGGCCAATGGATGCTAACAAACAAGGTCGGTACCATTTCCATTTTTCATCGCTGGCATCAATGTCCAAAGTACAATTGCGAAATTTGAATATGCGCTGCAACAACGACAGTGCGCCTTGCAATTTCCCCGGACTCGTAAATGGTCCATACAACCGAGCATCCTTGCCCGCAGGGTCTCGCGTCACCTCTACTCGCGGATAATCCTCTCGCCTTGAAATCATGATGTAGGGAAACGACTTGCCGTCTTTGAGATCTTTGTTATGCCGCGGTTGAATGTCTTTGATAAGCCTTGCTTCTGTCAGCAGAGCATCGACTTCACTATCACATTCAAGATAGTCAACATCGTGTATTTCATGTACCCAATTGGCGGTACGCGCGTCTTCACGGGCTGCCTTGAGAAAATAACTACTCGCCCGTGAGCGTAATTGAATCGCTTTGCCGATGTAAATCACTCGACCGACATCGTCCTTCATTAGATAGACGCCTGGCGTTTGTGGGAATGTGCGCACCTTGATCGCTGCCTTTCGGTAGCCAGCGAAACGCTCATCATTTCCCAACTCGTCACCGGTAACCTGGTCCGACTCATTGACTGAATCCGATGGTTCTTTATCAAGGTCTTCCGTGGCAGACATTACCTAGTCCCTCTTGCGGAAATCAAGAAGCGAAAAAGGCCATTCTAAGTTGATGCAGAATAGAACTTAACGCTTTTGATTCTTCACTAGTCAAATTCCCTTTTGTCTTTTCCTCAATGACACTCAACATATCAATATGGAACTTGGCAACGTCTTTGTTGGCAGACGTTTCACCCGTCATCGGGTCTGGCATCCCCAATGCCATCATTGCTTGAGTGTGATGTGTCATAAACAACATCTCTAAAGACGCGACCGGAACATCACCAGCTGTGGCATCAACTGCGGTATCAGCAGTGGTATCAGCATCAGCTGCATCTGCATCCGCACAACCGGAACCTTCACCACAGGATTCAGCCGACTCCGCGGCCTTGTCGCTATCACATTCTTCGTCGCCACAACATTCGCCGTCCGTCTCTGAACCCGTTTCTGCCGTTTCGTCCTGAACTTCTTCATTAGCGTTTTCGTCTTGAGCTTCTTCATTAGCGTTTTCGTCTTGAGCTTCTTCATTAGCGTTTTCGTCTTGAGCTTCTTCATTAGCGTTTTCGTCTTGAGCTTCTTCATTAGCGTTTTCGTCTTGAGCTTCTTCATTAGCCGTTTCGTCCTGAGCTTCTTCATTAGCCGTTACGTCTTGAGCTTCTTCATTAGCCGTTTCGTCCTGAACTTCTTCATTATCGTTTTCGTCCTGAACTTCTTCATTTTCGTTTTCATCTTGATCTGCAAAAGTCATAATTTTCTCACTACCTATAAAAAGTGGGTTCTGTGCCCAACATTATACGTCAGTCCTGAGGATTCGTGTATATCCGAGACATCTATGTTTTCTGGGGGGAGCTGCTTTCGGCGATGGTTTCGATTTTTTTCCCTAAAACACTTGCAATCCCAAATCAAATGACTAAACTTTCTATTGTGGGTTATCAACCCATTTTGAATGTCTGTTGACTTTGATAGTGGGTTTCATACCCAAATCAGGAAAACCGCCAAGTCAAAAAGAATGGTACCAGCACGGACGCCAGTGACCATATAGAAACCACGGAACTTCAAGTTGTCATTTCAGCTCACTACACAAAAACATGCCCCCTCAGGAAATGCTGCTGCTCGGAGAATTCCGTCGCACAATCGATCAACGGTTTCGACTGTCCGTGCCAGCGGAGTTAGCCGACGGACTGCATCAACAGGGAACCGATTTGATTCTTGCCAAAGAACGCCCTGGTTGTCTGAGTCTTTGGAATGCCAATCCATGGGAACAACACCTACAGCAGGGAATTCACTGGGTCGAGGACAAACTCAAAGCAGGCAAGCTGCAGCAACAGACAAATCGATTGCTACAACTTGGCCGATTACTCTCCACTCGACACACCTCTATCCAAATGGCCGGCCGTGGTCGTTTGGTAATACCCGAAGGATTTCGGGAGTTTCTCGGAGTCGACCCAGGGCAACCACTATTTGTTGTGGGAGCGTCGGTGTGCTTGGAAATATGGCACCCCGAAAAGTGGGTCCAATACTTGAACGAACAAATGCCCGAATTCCGAGATCTGTTTAACGAACTAAGTAACTAATCCAAATCCATTCACTAAATAGGAAACAAAAAAACAAACAGCCCGTTTTTGATACGAATTTAACGAATTTTAATTATCGCATTACTTGAGTATTGTTGTTGGGAAGCAGGATACTACGCTAACGCGTTAAAGTAGCACAACAGCTACGAAATCGTTCGTATCAAAACGGGCTTGTTTTTTGTTTATCCGTATAATGGTAGCTCCATATATTATCTTCCTCGACGCTGCTCACAAGTAATTCTCCCCATGGCATACCTAATTGGAATTGATGAAGCTGGATACGGTCCGTTTCTTGGACCACTCTGTATCGGAGCCACACTCTGGCAAATCCCCGACTCGCGACACACCAATGAATTCGATCTGTATGACGAATTACAAGATTGCGTTACGACGACTTTAAGAGATAAATCTCGTATCATGGTCGGTGATTCGAAACTTGCATACAAACCCAAATCAGGGCTGCAGAATTTAGAAAGAGCGGTACATGCTTTCACTAACTTATTATCGCCTCAGGTAGACCAAGCAAATATTATGACCTGCCCAGACTTTCAGTCTTGGATGAAAACGATCGGAATTCAGTGGCAGGCGTGGTCGGATACCTCGCCCTGGTTTGAAGATTACAACTGTGAACTACCAGTGGATGCTGACAAGTCAATCATCGCGGACCTACATTCCAATCTGGAAACCACATTGTCTGCTCAGGGAATCCAGTTTCTTGACGCTAAGGTCATGTGTATACCAGCAGCGCGATTCAATTACCTACTAAACTCCTTTCCAACCAAAGGAGCACTACTATCACACTGTTCGCTGGAACTTGCACAATCAATCGTCGCTAACCATCCGCCTGCCCCGCTGCTCGTACATTGCGACAAACACGGTGGCCGCAATCGATATAGTCATTTATTGCAACAATTATTTCCCGACTACTGGATCGAGATTGCCGAGGAAAGCACAGCGATCAGTCGCTATTATTTCGGTCCCCCTGAACAACGTATACAATTTCGGTTTGTAGCCAAAGGCGAAGGATTTCTACCAACGGCACTGGCATCAATGTATGCGAAATACACTCGAGAACTCAGTATGCAAGCGTTTAATCAATACTGGCAGCAGCACGTAAAAGACCTTAAACCGACTGCCGGTTACCCCCAAGATGCCCGTCGCTTTCGGGCAGAAATTGAGGATCAACTCCAGGGCTTAAACATCCTAGAGGAGGCACTCTGGCGACAATGTTAACGATACTGCTGTCTATCTCTCAATCACGTTAGGCATACCAGAAATACCCTTTTGGGCTTAGACTAAATGAATATTCACTGGTAACACGACCACCACGCCAACCTCTCCCAACGGCCGACGATATGTTTGACGCCCAACAATTCAAATCCGATTTTCCTGTGCTACAGCAAGTCGTGCATGGTGACAAACCGTTGGTCTACTTAGATACCGCTGCATCCTCTCAAAAACCGCAAGTTGTGATTGATGCTCTCAGTCGCATCGATAGTACTGTCTATGCCAACGTCCACCGCGGCGCCCATTGGTTGAGTGATCAAAGCACTACACTTTATGAAGAAGCGCGTGACTGTGTCACCACATTCATCGGTGCCGAAAGTTCCAAAGAAATCGTTTTCACTCAGGGTACGACCGCTGGCATTAACTTAGTGGCGCGCTGCTGGTCAGAAACCAACATCTCCGCCGGTGATGAAATCGTTCTCACGCAACTAGAGCATCATTCCAACATTGTCCCTTGGCAACAAGTCGCCCAACGCTGGGGCGCCGTTATCCGCTGGGCCAACGTAACCGATGATGGCCAAATCGATATGGAGCATTACACTAGTTTACTTAACGAAAAAACAAAAATAGTCGCGTTTACGATGTGCTCAAATGTGCTCGGTTCCATCACTCCAGCCGCTGAGATCATCACTGCCGCACACGACGCAGACGCTATTGTGATGGTCGATGCCGCACAAGCAGCCCCGCATCAATGCATCGATGTTCAGCAACTCGACGCCGACTTCCTCGCATTTAGTGCTCACAAAATGCTAGGTCCTTCCGGCATAGGTATCCTCTACGGTAAACAACACCTACTAGCCAGCATGCCTCCGTTTTTAGGTGGCGGCAGTATGATCGATGTTGTAACTCAAGACGATTTCAAGCTGGCAGATCTTCCCGCAAAATTTGAAGCCGGCACTCCGCCCATTACACCCGTGCTAGCGTTTCCAACGGCCATTGATTACTTACAGAACATTGGCTTGGAATCCATCGGCCAACACATCGAATCACTCGTCAAGTTAACGCATCAACAATTTTCCGAAATACCCCAAGTGAAGATCCACGGCCCATCCCCGGACCAAAAATCTGGAATTGTCAATTTTACGATTGCTGGAGTGCATCCTCACGACTTAACCCACGCCTTAGATAACCAAGGCGTTGCCATCCGTGCTGGGCATCACTGTGCCATGCCGCTACACCAACGACTCGGTATGCCTGCGAGCGCTCGAGCTAGCTTCTATCTCTATAATACCGCTGAGGACGTTCAGGCCTTGACGACAGCTGTTAACAAAGCGATTTCGCTGTTTTGCTAATCTTCTGCAGAAACTTGCTCGTCACTAGCCTGCAGCGTACTCCAATACTGCTTCACAACTGTGCGGGCTGGTAACGTCGAGTGTACGTGCGGTCTTTTTGAAAGCAGATGTTCTTGAGCTTGCTCAGGGTTCATATCCCGATGAGCCATCAACCAACAAAGGGCCACAGTCGCGCTGCGACCTCGCCCAGCCTTGCAATGTACATACACATTATGACCTTGTTCTACGTGCTGCTGAATGAACGCCACTCCGCGTTGAATACTATCTAAAGATGGAGCCGTGAAGTCAATTGTCGGAACACGCAACTGCTCAATTCCAAAATGATCGTATTGCTTCACAGGACCACCATATTCGTTGCAGGTATTAACGACCGCCTGCACTCCCTGCTCAGACATAGCGGCCACATCAAACCAAAAAGGAAACGCGCCGACGATCACTTGGTCGTCAATAAAGTCCCACCAATGGCGAATTCGTAATACCTTGCCGAGCAGCACATTCCACGCCAACGTTGGGATGAAAATAATACGTGCACCCAGCCATTTCAATGCATTCATGTTGTTCTTAAAACCTTTGACTATTCAGCAATTACATGCACCCCCTTACATCTCACGCGAAATGATAACACAGAAAGAAAAATATCTATACACGTCCATCGGTTCTTTCAACGGTGCGCCCCCGAACACACACAAATCGATATCAGTGTTTCGTATCTGTCGTTCAGTTATTATGATGGCAACATGTCAGCCAAACCAATTATCAGTGTAAGTGGCCTGCGAGGTATCGTGGGAGAAAGCCTTACGGGCGAACTAATCCAAACCTACACCGCCGCCTACTTACGATTTCTCGATGACGCTAGGTTTTCTGGCCCGATCGTCCTTAGCCGCGATGGTCGCGAAAGCGGAGCGGCCATACTGGAACAAATAAAGTCCATCGTAGCCTCAGGCGGTCGCAGCAGCATCGACGGTGGCATCATGGCAACGCCAACCGTGGGTATTCAAATTCGAGACAAACAGGCCGCCGGCGGACTGCAAATCACAGCCAGTCATAACCCAGCACCCTACAACGGCTTAAAGCTCTATAGCCCCGCAGGCCGTATTCTCAATCAATCCCAAGGTGATCAAGTCCTCAAGAATTTTCACTCGGGCCTAGCACAAAACACTGCGGCAACAGCGGACGACTCCACAACGTTGCCGGACCCACATGCAATACATATTGAGAAACTACTAGCAACCGTCGATGCCGCCGCAATAAGACAGCAGGATTTCAAAGTACTGCTAGACAGTAATCACGGCGCTGGATCCACTTTAGGCTTGCGTCTGCTAGCAGAATTAGGATGTCAAACCATCGCCATCGGCGACTTACCCAACGGTCAATTTGCCCATGCACCTGAACCAACATCCATCAACTTAGCCGACATTGCAGCGGAAGTGCAAACCGCCGGCTGCGACCTTGGATTTTGCCAAGACCCAGACGCAGATCGACTAGCACTCATTGATGAACAAGGGACTTATATTGGTGAAGAATACACGCTTGCGCTGTGCCTAGAACAATGTCTCGCAAACCAGACCGGCGACATCGTAATCAACTGCGCCACGAGCTCCATCAATCACCAAATAGCCGCTGTCCACAACTGCCACTGCCATGAATCAGCCGTTGGTGAAGCCAATGTCGTGGACAAAATGATCGCCACAAATGCGATATTTGGAGGCGAAGGTAACGGTGGTCCTATCGATCCACAACTGGGATATATTCGAGACAGCTTTGTGGGGATGGTACGAGTGTTAGATTTACTGGCTAGTCGGCAGCAAACTCTGAGTGCCGCTACCGCCGCGCTACCAAAATGTAACATCCATAAAACCAGCGTCCATGTTGGTAACCATAATATGCAAGCGATACTAACATCCTTGCCGGATCAGTTTTCCACTGCCGAACCCGATTTCACTGACGGCCTAAAACTACGCTGGCCCGCGGGGCAATGGCTACTGATTCGGTCAAGCAACACGGAACCCATTATCCGCGTCATGGCCGAAGCCAGCACACTTGCAGCAGCTCAAGAATTGTGTCAGCAGGCCACCGCTGCAATCGAAAGCAACAACGGGTAGCGATATTTCTTCGCGGTGTTTGTGACAAGAGTTTCAACACGGTAACACCCGCTTAAACGCCGATCACTTCTTTGCCCATTAAGCCTTGCAATACTTTGGGAACAACAATCGTACCATCGGCCTGCTGGTGGTTTTCCATGACGGCGATCATCGCTCGGCTAATCGCAATTGCTGTACCGTTGAGAGTATGTAAGAAGTTAGTCCCTTTTTCGCCTTTGACTTTATAGCGAGCATTGAGTCGGCGAGCTTGAAAGTCCGTGCAATTTGACGTACTGGTCACTTCGCCCCATGCACCACCATCGCCGCGTCCAGGCATCCACGCTTCGAGATCATACTTTCGATATGCGGGACCACCTAGGTCACCGGTGGCCGTATCGACCACTCGATATGGAATCTCCAAGCTGTCAAAAATTTCGCATTCAATCTGACAAAACTGTTCCAGCATGTCACTGCTTTGTTCCGGCAGCGTAAAAGCAAACATCTCAATCTTCGTAAACTGATGAACGCGATAGAGCCCGCGGGTAGATCGACCGGCAGCCCCAGCCTCTGTACGGAAACAATGACTGATTCCACACACCTTCATCGGCAACAATTCGCTGTCAATGGTTTGTCCCGCCATCATTCCGCCCAGCGGTATTTCTGCGGTCGCCACCAAATTAAGGTTAGAGTTTTCAATGCTATAGATTTGAGTCTCTGGCCCACGTGGAATATAGCCCGTGCCCTGTAAAATTTCGGAGTAGGCTAGGTCCGGAGTAATGACAGGTGTGAAACCATTTTTCACTAAATGGTTTACGGCGTATTGCTGCAAGGCAAGTTCCAACATCACTCCGTCATTTCTTAAGAAGTAAAATCCATGACCGGCAACACGAGCCCCGGCTTCAAAGTCGATCATGTCATGTTTTTCGCCCAACTCAACATGATCCAGAATATCAAATTCAAAATTGAGTGGTTCGTGTTGGCCGCGACGAATTTCTAGGTTTGACTTATCATCTTCACCGATCGGCGCTGCGGGATGCGTCATATTGGGTATTTGTGACTGCAGTTCTACAATTTGACTCTCTAAATCGTCATGGGCCCGCTGGCAATCGTCTTTCGCTGACCGCAACTCCCGCCCTTCCGCCTTCCGCTGCTCACGTTCTTCATCAGAACTAGCCTGCCCAATGGTCTTGGAAACTTCATTGGCTTGCCGGTTAAGCGACTCAACCTCTATCAATAATTGTCGACGCTGTGCCTCGAGTTCCACCAACAACGGTACATCCGCGGTGGCTCCACGTAGTTCACAATTTTTAGCTACATCCGCAGCGTTTTCTACAATGAATTTTCGATCAAGCATCAATCACTCTTCCCTTACTCTCTTACTCTTGCAATTCTATATTTATCGTTCGTGAAACTCCTAAATTAAGCGCACTAAATTCCGCACGATTCTATTCGACTGCTCTTTTAATTTTGCTTATTTCCTGCCACAAACTCGCACTAGCTTTAGTTCCACGGTAAAAATCTTCTAGTGAAAATTTTTCGTTCGGCCCGTGAGTATTATCATCGTCCAATCCCCACCCTAATAATAACGTATCGACTCCCAGCAAGTCACGTAAGACTGTGACAACTGGAATCGAGCCACCTTCACGAATAAATACTGGTGCGACGCCAAACCCTTGCTCGATGGCACGAGCGGCAGCGACCATGTAAGGACTATCTAAATCGACTACCACAGCGGGTGCTCCATGGTGATGCTTGACTTCCATGCGAATTCCGTGGGGCACTAAATCCTGCAACATTTTCTCAATCGCTGCACCAATTTTTTCGGGCTCTTGGTTCGGAACCAAGCGGCAACTAAACTTAGCGCCACTCTTTCCTGGCAACACAGTCTTGGCTCCTTCGCCTTGATAGCCACCCCAGATTCCATTGATGTCCAACGTGGGTCGCGCCCAGCGGCGTTCCAGTGTTGTGTAACCAACTTCACCGTGCACCGTGTCCACGCCAACCTTATCCTTGAACTGCTGCTCATTAAACGGCAAGGCTGCAAACTGGTCTCTTTCACGCTGTTCTAACTCAACAACATCGTCATAAAATCCCGGAATTTGAATCCGCCCCTGATCGTCCACAAACGCAGCGAGCATCTGAGTCAACGCGTTGAGCGGATTGTAAACTGACCCGCCAAAGGTTCCAGAGTGCAAATCTTGCTTGGGACCTTCCAAGAACACTTCGAAATAGACGATCCCTTTTAAACCGTATGTAATCGCCGGCTGATTTTTTGCGAACTGGCTCGTATCGCTAATGACCGCTATGTCACAAGCTAACCGGTCACGATACTCCTCCAGAAACGGCTCCAAGTTGGAACTGCCACATTCCTCTTCACCTTCAATCACATATTTTATCTGAACCGGCAGCGACCCAGCGGTTTCCATCCACGCTTGGGCGCTCTTGATGTGAGTCAACATTTGACCCTTGTCGTCGGTAGCGCCACGCGCCACGACATTGCCTTCACGAACCACTGGTTCAAAAGGCGGTGAAATCCATTCGTCGAGTGGATCCGGGGGCTGAACATCGTAATGACCGTAAACCAAAACAATTGGTGCTCCTGCGACAGCGGGCGTCTCCGCATAGACAATCGGATGCCCTTTCGTCTGCACAACCTCGGTCGTAAAACCCATCGCGTGAAATTGATCCGCTACCCAATCCCCAGCTTTAGCAACTTCATCTGCATATTGACTATCCGTACTGACGCTAGCCATCCGTAATAACTCGAACAATTCGTTCTCATTACGCGCGCGATGATCAGTCAAATATTGTTCTATTTCCTGCATAGTTATTTCCTTGTGCGGTCACAGCAAACTTGTACCCCTGCTGGACGACCGATCCTATTGATGCAAGTTTTATAGCGGAGGATATTACAAGTATTCCCGTTGTCTGAAAGGTACAATATAATAACTTCGCTTAGTCTCGGCTATTGTAGCTTGCCACAATCACCACTTTCCCACAGCCGTTTTTTCGATCCATGTCGAACACTGCCACCACAACCGCCCCCACAACCGATACGCGGCCCAAGCAACAACCACGCTACAATGTCATCTTGTGGAATGATGAAGACCACACGTTTGATTATGTCATTGATATGCTACAAGAACTGTTTGGATTTCCTCCGGAAAAGGGCTTTACGATTGCTAGCAAAGTGAACGAAGATGGAAAGGCTGTCTGCCTAACAACAACGCTGGAACATGCCGAGTTGAAACGAGATCAAATCCATGCCTTTGGGAATGATCCCTTTGTCTCCCAATGCCAAGGTTCCATGTCAGCAACCATCGAACCATTAGAATAAGCAACTGCGGTAAAACATTATGTCTGGAAAACTCAAAACTCTGACCCTCGGCTGTAAACTCAACCAGTACGAGACTCAGTATATCCGCGAGGGCTTGGAACTCGTCGGGTATACCGAGGTTCCGCGTGAAGAGCCGGCGGAACTGTGCATCGTAAACACCTGCACCGTCACCAACGCAGGGGATTCCAAGAGCCGCAAAGCCATTCGCCAGTTAGCCCGCGAAAACCCAGATTCCAGAATCGTCGTCATGGGATGCTATGCCACGCGTGCGCCGGAAGAAGTACTCGCACTTCCTAACGTTGTCGAAGTAGTAACCGACAAACGTGAACTACCGGATATCTTAGGGCGATTTGGAGTGATTGATATTCCGACAGGAATCTCAAACTTTGGTAATCGCCACCGTGCGTACATCAAAATACAGGACGGTTGTATGTTACGTTGTAGCTACTGCATCATTCCCCATGTGCGTCCCGAACTCACCAGTCGCCCGCTGGAGCACATTCTCGACGAAGCTCGACGGCTCATTGATAATGGCTACCGTGAATTGGTATTAACCGGCGTACATATCGGGCATTACGGTGTGGATTGGAACTTCGGCAAACCACGCGAGCAATGGATTCGACTGGCTGATCTCACACGCCAAATTGCCCTGCTTCCCGGCGATTTCCGGATTCGAATTTCCAGCATTGAAGCCACGGAAGTTACACGTGAACTGATCGCTGTCCTAGGTGAACATGCAACGAAAATCGTTCCGCATTTACATATTTGTCTGCAAAGTGGATCTGATGCGGTGCTACGAAGAATGCGGCGACGCTGGGGCACTCAGACATTCTTGCAACGCTGTAATCTCGTACGTGACACTCTCGATAACCCAGCCATTACAACCGACATCATCACAGGATTTCCAGGTGAAACAGATGCTGAATTTGCCGAGGGCCTGGCAACCATTCGGTCCGCCGCTTTCTCTAAAATCCACGTATTTCCCTTCTCCGCTCGAAAAGGAACTCCCGCAGCCGACATGGACAATCAATTGCCAAAATCGCTCAAAAAACAACGCGGACATGAAATTACAATGCTGGCTGAAGAGTTACAAACGGCTTACTATCAGAGTCTAGTAGGTAAAAAACTGGAAGTACTAGTCGAAGCGGAAGATCGTGACAAACCACAACACTATGTGGGCACTTCCTGTCGGTATGCACCCGTTGAGTTTCCCTGGACTCCAGAGCTATCCGGTCAGGCACAACAGACGGGAAACAATGACCCAATCGGACAACTCATTGAAGTAACTGCCACAGCGACGGCAGATGACCGAATCTACGCAACAGTTATTACTTCGTAGGCATTGGTGTCATTCTCGTAGTTCGTCAGACGAACGCCAACATGCTCTAAAAACGGCTGAGAAAACTCGAACCAATACTACGCTTTGGTACAAACGCTGGCCGAGGTTGAATGTCAAACGGAATGCCGTTCAATGCCCGTGGTCGGAAACTGAACTGACTGCTGTTGTTGATTGGCACACGCTGTGCTTTATAAATGCTCATAATCTTGTAAACAATTGGATCAAATTGGAACTTGCCATCAATTTGACGTACACCAACGCGGTCAAAACTTCCAACGGTAACAATGCTCTCATTGCGGTCGTGGTATTCGTAAGCTTCGATGTTCTGTTTACGTAAAGCGGTAACTAAAAGATGAGAATTCTCGGCAGCTTTAACGAGAGCATCTGATACCTTGGCATCCTTGTCAAATCCTTTTTCAATGTCGTAAACGACTTTACCCCGAAACGTTGCCACTTGAACCGTATATTTCCCTGGGTTATCCAGCAAACTATATTCCACTCCGTCGTTCAATCGCTCGATAAACGGATCAAGTGCATTTTGAGTAAAGTACTCAGCCGGAATTGTTGGATTACGAGTAATAAATGCTCGACCCATCGAACCACGCTCGTGACGCTCTGGGTTCAAATTCAATTTATTCTGAATAAGCCGCAATCCCGCATAGACTTGATTCGTCCCTTCTTCTTTTGCGCGATCGAGAGTTTGGGGGCGCAAGTATTTGATTTTTTCGAGCAAGGCTTGGGCATCGTCGGATTTAACCGATTCAAAATTACCAACCATGACGGCAACTTCGTTAAACCGGTACCCCTTGCTATAAACCATCGCCTTGGGCTGACCGTATTTATCCACCCCGCGACCGGTAACACGATCTGTATAGTCATAGGTTTTACGATGCGTGAACGCTTCTAGCTTATGCTCGCGGCGTAACTCTAATACTAATTGATGAGCCTGCTCTTCGGCGCCCTCGCCGTGAAACGAAGTAGCTAACACCATCCAAGGCCCCTGTTTGTCCGTGACACGATAGTCTGCATTCGGGTTCGCATCGACCCTCTTGAATGGAAAAAATATATGATCAAATGGTGATTCCGCTTGGAGGTGCGATTCAAATGTCGAGCTTGATAACAAGCTGATCGTGATCGCTAACAAAACTAATTTCGTTTTCATGGAGGCACCTAATGGGTTTACATCAGTCGAGTAAGAGGTTGTAAATATGGCAGTTTTGCGCGATGTCAAGATTAACAAACTAATCCTGAAACCGAAAGACCGATTTACAATTCACCGGCGGCGAGCAACGCCTTGATACCAGGCACAATCTTACGCATCGCCCGTGAACGGTGACTTAATACAGACTTAATTGCCGAGCCCAATTCACCAAACGTACGGTGGTATTCTGCAATCTCAAACAACGGATCATACCCAAAACCGTTGCTGCCAGAGGGGCTAAAGCGAATACGTCCATAACAAACTTCTTCACAACATAGCCGAATCTTGCCAGTCGGGTCTGAAATCGCCATGTGGCATGTATAAAAGGCAATCCGCTGGGCCAAGGGTAAGTCGCCCAATTCCGCCAGCAATTTCTCGTTATTCGATTCGTCAGTAGCCGCTTGACCTTCTATTTCACTGTAGCGAGCAGAATAGACCCCTGGTGCATTTCCCAGAGGTACGACCGATAAGCCACTATCTTCTCCTAGCACCCAGTGGCCTAAATGCTGCGCTTGCTCAGCCGCCTTGAGGGCAGCGTTTTCAGAAAATGTCGTCCCCGTTTCTTCGACAGCTAGTGCATCCGGGAATTCATCAAGAGTCCGTAGCGTGAGTCCTAAGGGAGCTAACAATAACTCCAGCTCTAAACGCTTCTTGTGGTTGTGCGTCCCTAACACCAATACGTGATCCGTCATTTTCGCCCTGCTTGTCTGTTACGCATCCAATGCCTGGATGACATATGATCCGCCACGCTTTTCAGCATATTAATGGGTTGGCGTTTTAGGTCGGTCGCTGAGGTAATATTGAAACGCGCCAACTAACGAATCCAAATCATCAGCATCAGCCGTTATATAAAACGACTGTAATATACTTTGTATAGATGCTGCTCGGTCAAAGAATACTTGTACACCGCGACTGTCTTGACTAATCCGACGGATCATCGCCCAGCCAAGTTGACGTTGCCGACCAAGGACACTCCGAGTAATTCCGGTAGGACCAATGCTATATTGCATCGGAATCCACAAACGCCAAGATACACTCACTAACGCTAGCAAAACGAAACTAGCTACTAGTGGGTTAGTCGTCAGTGAGTACACGACACACGCCCCAAGAAAATAACTCAACAGGATGGCCCAGGTTTTTTTCCAGTAAAATTTCAACGGCCAACAAACAACATGAACTTCGGGTCTATTGGCCAGCGCCGAGGTCGAGCCAATCGAAGACTCCCGAGGAAGACTTGGCTGAATATAGGTCTGCGTCCTCTCTACATCTGAACTCGATAGTGAGGGTGTTTGTGCCGGCGACTGGCGGGGAGTTTCTGGCTTAGATTCCATCAATCAATGCGCCCCCTGTTGCTGCGGAGCATCGCCGTCAGAGTGCGCTGTCTGTGTATCCTGTGCAGCTCGAAGTTCATCAGCTAATGTCACGGGCCCCTCTGTCGAACCCAAAACGGCTCCGCAAAACAAGTACATCGTCACGCCATAAATTAAAGTGGTGAACAGCAATATCACGGCCAAACATATTCCAAAATGATCTGCGAGTAACCGCTGAGGGTTTAAAGTTCCTCGCAATTTAGCCGCAGATTGATTAGTAGACGAAGCCTGTTGCCCGCGATGCGTCGTCCAATCATCCCAACCCGCTTGCTGCAACTCACGTTGCTTGTCTGAGGCGTGCAGGATTTGACTGCGCGAGTCCAGCATTTTGACTACAATTCCAAGCATCAACAGTACGTATACAAAGCCCCAAAGTGCGATTACCCAGCGTTTGGTTTTTTGCGGGCGTTGCGACATTAAACTACCACTTTTGCAGAGTTTGACGTTGGTGGATCACTTTTATCAATATTATCGTCTTCGTACAACAAACAAGAGACTTGGTGATCTGTCGTAGATAATTGTGGCATCGTAGAGGCACAATGCCCGAGAACCTGCGGGCAACGAGCTGCGAAGGAGCAGCCAACATATTCAATGTCAGGTGAAGGGACTTCGCCTGTCAGCGTAATTCGATTGGCGCGAACATCAACCGTTGGATCTGGGACAGGTGCGGCTGAAAGCAACGCAATCGTGTAGGGATGTTGTGGGGAATCATAGAGTTCTTTGGAGTCTGCTAACTCAACAATTTTACCGAGATACATGACTCCTACACGATGTGCAATGTGCCGGACCACTGCTAGATCATGCGCAATGAACACATAGGAAACACCAAGCTTTTGCTGTAAATCCATTAACAGATTAATGACCTGAGCTTGAATCGAAACATCCAGTGCCGAAACTGCTTCATCACAGACAATTAACTTAGGTTGAACCGCTAAAGCTCGAGCGATTCCAATGCGTTGTCGTTGTCCACCGGAAAATTCGTGCGGGTATCGATTCATGTACTGCGGGTTTATCCCCACAAGTTCCAGCAACCGAATAACCTCTAAACGACGCCCTGTTTCATCGCCAAATAATTTATAGTTTCCCATCGGTTCACGAATAATATTACCCACCATCATGCGTGGATTGAGCGATGCAAATGGATCTTGAAAAACCATTTGCGCAGTCAGACGGTGAGGTATCATCGCTCGATCCGACAAGTTATCAATGCGGGTACCGTTAAGGTGAATCGTCCCTTCCACCTTGGCACGATGAATCAAGTTTAGGATGGCTCTTGCCGTGGTTGATTTACCACACCCCGACTCGCCAACGAGACCCAAAGTTTCACCTTCCTGAACATCAAAATCGATGCCATCGACCGCGCGAATCCAACGCTGAGGTTGACCAAATTTACGCTTACTCGGAAAATGTACTTTGAGATTGTTGACACTTAGAATTGTGTTTTCAGAATTAGGCATGTGGCAACTCCTCGGGGCTTGTTGACCCTGCCTGCTGGATTTGATCAGCATGGATGCACGCAAAGACATGAGAACCCTCGGAGAATTCGCTGCCGATGCTGACAAGTTCCGGTACAGCCGCTAGACACTCGTCCGTTTTCCATTGGCAGCGCGGCGCAAATGCACAGCCTGCTGGCAAATTCATCATATCCGGCGGTTGCCCCTCGATCGATTGCAAGCGTGTTAGTTGAGGCTGATCCCATCGTGGAGCTGAGTGCAGTAGCCCCAAAGTGTAAGGATGACGCGCGGCTGCGAATAGCGTCTTGGTGTCGGTCTGTTCAACTTTGCGACCACCATACATCACCAAGACACGGTCGCAAATACTAGCAACCACACCTAAGTCATGCGTGATAAAAATAATCGCCATCCCGCATTTGTCCTGCATCGCTTTTAGCAAATCGAGAATCTGCGCTTGAATCGTAACGTCCAACGCCGTGGTTGGTTCATCAGCAATGAGAATATCTGGCTCACACGAAAGCGCCATCGCGATCATCACCCGTTGACGCATACCGCCACTAAACTGGTGTGGGTATTCAGTGATCCGGCTAGCCGCCGCCGGAATACCTACTAACTCGAGCAACTCCACAGCATGCTGGATGGCTGCAGCCCGAGTATGCCCGAGGTGTAACATACTGACTTCAATCAATTGATCTTGGATCGTCAAGAATGGATTGAGAGCCGTCATCGGGTCTTGGAAAATCATCGCGATGCGTTTCCCGCGAATCGTCTGAAATTGGCGTTGCGACAATTTCAATAAATCCTGCTCAGCGAACAAGACTTCGCCACCTTTCACGTGACCCGGTGGCTGTGGAATCAAACCTAGGATCGTTAAATTGGCTACGGACTTGCCCGAACCTGATTCCCCCACAATCCCTAAAGTTTCCCCGGGGTACAAATCAAAACTAATGTCGTTCACTGCGCGGACAATACCATCGTCCGTCACAAATTCGACTTCTAGGTTTTTCACTTGTAGTATGGGTTGAACCATGAATGCAAATGCTTTCTTAAACTTTAAAATCTATCACTACTAGCTGGAGGGTTGACTTACTTTCAGCGGCTCGTCGCCACTAACGGTTCTTTAACTTGGGATCCAATGCATCACGAACTCCATCACCAAGGAAATTCAAGGAGAACAAAGTTAACGCTAAGGCGAATCCGGAGAACACAATCATCCACCAATAGATTCGAATCGGAGTGATCACTTGAATCCCTTCGTTGACTAACATCCCCCATGAGATATCAGGCGCTTGCACCCCCATCCCCAAGAAAGACAGAAACGCCTCAAAACGAATTACAGCCGGAATCGTCAGCGTCAAATAAACAATCACAATCCCCATCACGTTGGGAACCAGATGCTTAAAAATAATCCCCCACTGGCTGGTGCCAATGGTCTTGGCAGCATCGACAAACTGCTCGTTCTTCAAGGACAACACTTGCCCACGGACAACCCGTGCCATCGTCAACCAATAGATCGCACCGATCATCAAAAAGAAGACTGTGATTTGGTTAATTCCGTAGGCATGTAAAGTATCGCGAACTTTGGGCGACGACAAAAATGACATGATAAATATGACAATGAAGATGAAAGGAATCGAATAGGCAACGTCAATAATTCGCATCATGATGTTGTCAATGCGGCCACCAAAATAGCCCGCGATTGCACCATAACTAACGCCAATCAATAGCGAAACCAGAGTGGCAATCAGGCCACAGGCAAGTGATACTCGCGAACCCCAACAAACCCGTGATAAAACATCTCGTCCAAGTTTGTCAGTGCCACAAATAGAGGGAATGCAATAATCACCAAAAATGAAAATCCGAAATTCAATCATTGCCTTCGAGATTAAGTTAGGATCATTCCAATAGACATTAATCGGATGGCGCGCCTCTAATCCTTCAATTTCCACTTGCAATGCTGCCAGGTCATGCGACGTACTCATGGCTTGAAGTTCTTGTCGCTTGGAAGCGAGAGTCTCGTCATATTTTGCAATGTCCAAGGTGAATGTCTTGAATTCAGGCGGTAATAATTCGCGTTGTTTGACATTCTGGAAAATTGGCGACTGCAGTGGTAGAGCCGGAGTGACGATTGCCAGCACGACAATAACCACTAATGTCCACAACGAAATCATCGACACGCGGTTACGCTTTAGACGCTTCCACCCATCGGACCACAGTGACACGCCCTGTTGCGTTCGTGCGGCTGTCATGACTTCCGCTAACCGCTGCAACTCCGTCCGCTTAGACGACTTGTCCGGTTGCTCGTCAGTTGTTGTGGTTGGTGTTTGATTCATAGAACGTGTTTATTCAAGCAATCGTGCGGTCGTGTTTGTGGCTGTCCTAGGTTTTTCTTTAAGTTAGGTCTCGGTTTATTAATCAATTAAGCCAATTACTCCAACACAACGCGGGGATCAATGAAGGAATAGGATAAGTCAACAAGTGTGTTCATGACGTAGAGCAATACGGTGTACGTCAACAAAGCCCCCATCCCTAACGTAAAATCCCGCTGGAGAGCGGCTTCGATGAAATGGCTCCCCATGCCTGGGATCGCAAATATTTTTTCCAATACTAAAGAACCCGTTAAGATGCCAGCACAAGCTGGTCCTAAGTAGGAGACCACAGGTAAAATCGAACCTCGTAATGCATGACGCAAGATAACCGCCCGAGTGCTGAGTCCTTTGGCATAAGCTGTTCGTATATAATCGTTGCTCAATACTTCCAGCATCCCAGTTCTTGTGAGACGAGCGATATAGCCAGCGAACGGAGCCCCTAAGCACATGGCAGGTAGTACAATCTGTTTCAGCTCGCCCCAACCAGCCGCTGGGAAAATTTGGAAGTAAAACACGAACAGGACAATCGCCATAGACGCTAGCACAAAACTGGGGATGGCGATTCCTAGAGTCGCTAATAGCATGAACGAGAAATCGTAAATGCTCGTTCTGCGGACAGCCGAAACCACGCCAGCGGTCATCCCCAACAACAGTGCAAAGGTCATTCCTAAAATGCCCAACGCAGCGGAAACTGGAAACCCTTGAGCCAACACTTCATTAACCGTGAAGTCTTGCAGCTTGTAGCTCGGGCCAAAATCAAAGCACATTGTATTCCACAAATGCGTTGTATATTGCACATATAATGGGTCATCCAAATTGTAACGCTGTTCTAATTGAGCGCGCACTGATTCGGACAAAACGCGTTCACCGTTTAAGGGGCCACCTGGAATGGCTCGCATCAAGAAAAAAGATAACGTAAACACGACCCAAACCGTGATCAACATCCAGCCCAAACGTTTCAATAAAAAAACCAATACCTGCATTAGTTCGTGTCCTCGCTTATCGAGTCATTCGCTGCAGATCCTTCGCGGCGGATCTTGATCAAGTGCAATGGATGAATATCCTGCAAATTAGCATGAAACCCTTGAATGCGAGGCTGTACCATGTTTTTGGAAACGTAAAAATAAATCGGCATGATGGGCTGGTGTTCCATTAAAATTTTCTCCGCTTCAACAAACAGCTGCATTCTTGCCGCCGGATCCGCCTCACTCTTGGCCATTTTAATGTTGTGGTCATATTTCGCATCGCCCCAATTTGTTTGGTTGTTGGGACCGCCGGTAACAAACATATCCAGAAATGTATTGGGATCTGGATAGTCGCCAATCCAACCCGACCGCGCCACCATATAGTCGCCAGTTCGCAGTGAATCAAGAAACGAACCCCATTCCAAGTTTCGCAGGATGACGTTAATACCTAGATTCTTTTTCCAGTCCTGCTGAATAACCTCGGCAATATCTCGATGACTGTCAGCCGTGTTGTACAGAATCTCTATCTGCGGCAACCCTTTACCGTTGGGATAGCCTGCCTCTGCCAGTAATTGACGGGCCAACTCCACGTTGTGCCCACTTCCCTGATAACCTTCATACCCAATCATTCCCGGAGGCACGAAACTACTGGCCGGCAATTGTCCCCCTTTGACGACATTGTCGACGATTGAGCGTTTGTCAATTGCTAGGTTGAGGGCGCGACGAACTTTGGGGTGATTCAGCGGAGGCTTGGCACTGTTGACTCGATAAAAGTACGTCGCCAGAAACGGAGTCGAGACGAAATCATCTCGTTTTTTCAAGATGGGAATCATCGTATTGGGTGGAGTTGTGTCCCAGTCGAGTTGACCTGTTAAATACATGTTGAGACTTGTTGTTTCAGATTGAATCGACATCACATCGATGCTTGCTAGTTCAACTTCCGCAGCGTTCCAGTACTGTTCGTTTTTTATCAAGCGAATGCGATCACGAATGCGCCGTTCTTTGAGACGAAAGGGACCGTTGGTCACAATATTCTCGGCTTTTGTAAACCTCCGCGCACCGTACTGTTCAACACAACCACGGTGCACTGGGTGCAGCGGATAGAACGCTACCAACTCTGGAAAGAATGCTGTCGCGCTGTTCAGTGTGACCTCTAAGTCCTGGGGCGATAACACTTGGATACCCACTTCGTTGAAATCGTAAAGAACGTGTTGGCAAGGTTGAATGTTGGATAATGGAAAATCACCCCTGTAGGATTGCTTGAGCTCGTCGATCCCCGCCAGTGAACCGTCCGCGGAGACAGCGTAGGCGATGGTCTCCGTGGCTGGTGTGTTGCTCGATTCGTTTTGAAACTCAACAACAAAAATTGCTTTGCCCGAAATTGCCTCGATGTCATCTGCCGCGTCAGCTTCTTGGTTGTCAGTGCCTGCGGTATCAGCAGCAGGCGGTGGTAATATCAACTCCCGCAAAATACCTCGGCGAATCGTACCGCGGGGAAATAACTCCGGCGTCTGGCGATCAGATAACTCGACCTCAACCTTATCGCCCACGGCTAACTGGACCGTGTTGAACTTCTCAGCTCCGCGGACATAGAACAACTGATAGTTGTACTCCGAGGCAGTCTCTGGGTGCAGAAACCGCATCCAAGACCAAGCGAAATCTGTAGCTGTGACTGGATCTCCGTTGGTCCACCGCGCGTTTTCGCGAATGTGGAAACGATAAACGGTACCGTCAGCGTTTACTGTAAAACGGTCCGCCATGCCTCGCGCAACCGGTTTCATCGGAATTCGTCCCAACTCATCAGGCTCACCCGCTGGCATCGACCGCAATAAACCCTCGAACAATGCATTGATGACGCGGCCTTCAGGACTTCCTGTGGCTTGCGCTGGATCCATCGTTTTGATTTCTGCGCCGTTGTTAAACACAAAATCAGCGCGCGGCAATGTTCCCATACTGACTGCCCAAACGACAGCCCCTAATAAACCGAGCACAATTAATAGTGGAAAAAACTTGCGTACCAACTTTGATACCAACCTTCTAAAGTGTTTAATCAAACGCTTATCAATAGGGCGCATTGAATAACAACAATGTTACAGCACATCAGCAACAATGCAATCGATGCAAACGTGCTTCTTGTGCTTGTTCAAATTTAAGTTTATTTCCGCTTGATTATGGGTGTTTCCGGTTGAATTCAACCAATGTTGACTTTCTTTCAAAAAATCTGCCCAAATCATGTCGGCTTTGATAGCTGCTTCGGGAGTAACAATGCAGGGAGTGTTGTAAAGATTGCGACATAATGACAATTGTTTGTTGCCGAATACAGCGAAAATTGGGTATTTTTTCCCATTTTTCGATTTTTTGGCGCCCTACTGCGTCCCGTTTTCACGCCTAACACCCTATGCAACATAAGTACGACTGTAGGGCTAGCCCACAGACCGACCCCTATAGCGACCCACCTATGAATGATTCTCCGCAAGAAGTTGAGAAACAAGATCCTTTAAAGGAGTTCGTTTCTTCAAATCCGCCAGAGCAGCCGGTACCGACCATCTCCAATTTGCGTGACGACTTAGCGCAACAACTTGTACCTTCATTAAAGGCCTTGTCGGATATCACTCGGTTGCGTCTGTTCCTAGTGTTATCCGCATGCAAAGAAATGAATGTGCGCGACCTCTGTAAAACAGTCGGAAAAAACCAACCAACGGTCAGTCATCATTTGTCGTTGATGCGCAAAGTCAATTTTGTGACGACCCGTATCGATGGGAAAACTCATTACTATCGTATTGTGCCCGAACAAATTGAAAAAGTGATCGCTCTCATTTTCAAAACCAAAGTTGGCAATGCCGGCTATCTACAATTCCCGAAATTCCAAGTCGAGTATCATCCACGCGACAAGGGAATTCTACCGACGGAAGCCTCAGATGAGCCAACCGATCCAAACACAAGCCTCCGCGACACAATCTAGAATTAATGTTCACCTTCACATTAATTAGTGGTCCCAGTTTACCTGCCGCAGGCGGATGTCAATTCGTGGTTCAAAACGACCGAATATCTAACGCCCCCACCAGATCCCCCCGACCGACTAGTTCGGAAATTGGCGGCAGTATTCATAGAGTGCCATGCTAGCGGCCGTTGCAGCGTTATATGAAAACGGTTCTCCCCACACTGGGATCTCGATCGTCTGATCTAATATCTCGAGCACATCATCGATAATGCCTTTGCGTTCATGGCCAATAATCAAAACGCACTTAGCCGGGAATCTGAATTGATGGATGTTTTGTGAATTGGTTGTTTGTTCGAGACCTATCAGCGGGTAGCCTGCACGCTGCAATTTTTGCAAAACCGGACGCAGACTGCGACGCACTTCAAAAGACATCTGTTGCTCCCCACCGCGCGATATCTTAGAGTCGATCTTTACATTTCCGCAAGCAATAAATCGTGTGACTCCGCAACAGGCAGCAGTCCGTACCATCCGTGATACATTGATATGACTCTGCATTTCCGGACAAGCAATGATCAGCTCCCGCGACTCTCGCAATGACGTTACCTGTTTGTGACGCTGGTGAACAAATTCCGACATAACATCACTCCCACGTACACAGATTGGTGAATCTTCAAAAAAAGCCGCCATAGTACAAACATACTACGGCGGCTAGTAACTACCCCGCTAGGATTTGAACCTAGAATATGGGTACCAAAAACCCAGGTGTTACCATTACACTACGGGGTATCTTATCCACCAACAAATTAATATTTTCACTAATGAATAGCCCGTATTATATACCCAAAAAACCGATTCACGACCAGCAGAGTATCGCGTGCAATTCATAGAAATGGGGCTTTTTTCCAATGCCGGTATGCAATCAAGAAACCCGGGAAATCCCCCTTAACGATTCACAACCGTAAAAGCCAGTTGTTCCAACTCCATAGCTAGGTCCACGCCGATTACTCGTACATTGTCGGGGACGTTAATGGTAACCGGCGCGAAATTCAAAATGCCTTCGACTCCAATTTCCACAACTACGTCGGCAATCGATTGAGCTACTTGAGATGGCACTGCGATCGCGGCTAAACGAATCTTGTGCTCCCACGCGACTGTTCTTAATTGATCCATACTATAAACTGGCACGCCTTCGATCCGAGTACCAATTAATTTGGGGTCGACATCAAACGCCGCAACAAATCGAAACCCCTGTTGGTTAAAGCCCTTGTAACGCAACAAAGCGCGCCCCAGATTACCAATACCAACCAGAGCAACATTCCAAGTCGAGTCGGTTCCCATGATGCGCTTGATAGCAAAAACCAACTCTTGACACTTATAGCCAATGCCCGGATGCCCAAATTGTCCAAAATGGGCGAGGTCCTTTCGAACTTGAGCACCGTTGAGACCCAATAGTTTTCCTAACTCAGTACTATTGGTTGTTTCATTACCATCACGCAGCAAATGCTGAGCTTCGCGGAGGTATAAACTCAAGCGACCCATAACGGCGCGCGGCACCGTAGGGTCTCCATCGGCATTAAAAAGCTGAGTTTTTTTATCGGTCATTAAAACAAATCTACCGCATAAAGCTCTTTTACTGAACAACCAAAAATAACAGCCTAAAGAAAAACCGTCAGACCACATCATACTGTTTATTGCGAGCCCAGGTGACTTAGCAACCAATGATCACGTTCACAAGTGTTAGTCAGAGTCTTAAATCATAGGTTAATCCGTGCTATTGCGATTACCAAGACCATGCTAAATACCCCACAAGAGGTAAACAACACCGTACAGTACTGACAACCGATACCACCGGACACAATGTCAGACTGTTTTCGTCACTCAACCCTTTTTACTTAAACCTCCTATCTTTTATCGGTAACTCTTGATGTAGCTAGTGGTAGATAGACCAATCTACCCTCAAGGCGGCTATTTTTATTATCCGATAATAAAGATAAGCGTCGACTCTAGTGCCAGGACACACAATGACTGGGGCCAGTAGGAATTGGGCCTCCAAACTTCAACTCAATCAAGTATTGAGCGGGTTTGGGTCACTTGATGGAACAAGGTCGATCGCAGAGTTGTTACCAAGGTAATTGGTGAGAACTCTTAATAACCATGATGCGAGTTGTATTGAAATCCATTTTGTGAAATTCGAATTTTCGAAAGAGTACCCCTTACTATGAATACCCGATGGAGTGTGTCCACCGTTGCAGTCATTTTTTGCATGCTGCTTTCCAACACAGCGGAAGCTGGATATTTAGGTCTAGCTAGTTATCGCAATTGCGGGATTGCGGAACCGGCCACGTTTATTGAGGCTCAACCCCTTACACAAACAGTTATGCGCACTCGGCGACGAGTCGTTTTGGAACAGCAACAGGTAACGTGCTACAAAACGGTCTACAACAAAATCGTTGAGAACAAAGAAGTAGAGTGCGTTAAGTACATCACCGAGTCGAAACTAAAAGACGTTAACTACACGGTCCGTCGGCCCGTGTACGAAACAAAATATCGAACGGTAAACTACACAACGTCGAAACCCGTCTGGGAAACCAAAACGCGGACGATCAACCATACGGTTCGCAAGCCAGTTTGGGAAACTCGCACTAAGAGCTTTACCTACAATGTGTTTAAGCCTGTCTGGGAAACCAAGTCTCGCACGATTGACTACACCGTTTCCAAACCAGTATACGAATCTAAAGTTCGCACCATTAGTTACAACGTGACGCGACCGGTATGGGAAACGAAGTCTCGCACGATCAAATACACAGTCCACAAACCTGTGTGGGAAACCAAAACCCGTGTAATTAACTACACCGTGCGTAAGCCTGTATATGAAACCAAGACACGAACGGTTTCCAACGTGATCCGCAAACCTGTGCACTACACAAAAACGATTCAAATTAAAACGGGCCACTGGAAAACTGAAATCACAGAATGCCCTGGACCTATCCGTCGCCGCGTTGTACGCACTCCTGGCTGTTGGACTTGGGATCCCTCCGCTTGTCGACGAATTTACATTCCCGGAGAGTGTCATGTGATCGAAATCCAATGTCCACCACGTCAAATTTGCAAACGCATCTGGGTTCCAGAAATCACAACACAAGAAGTCCCTTGTGTAAAATACGTTCGCGAAACTGTGACTAAACAGATTCCCTATACAGTTTGCCGCTGGGTCAATGAAGCGAAACAACGCACTTGCACTTACCGAGTTTGCAAAATGGTACCGGAAACCAAATCCAAGACCTGTAATTACCGAGTGTGTCGGATGGTAACGGAAACCAAAACCAAGCAAATACCTTATACGGTTTGTCGAATTGTGAAAGAAACAAAACAACGCACGGAGACGTACAACGTTTGCCGCATGGTTCGCGAACAGAAGGTACGACATTGCAACTACAAAGTGCTGCGGATTGTATCGGAAAACGTCACTCGACAACAAACCTATCGCGTTTGTCGCATGGTTGAAGAAGCCAAGACCAAGCAAGTACCTTATCAGACTTGCCGCTACGTCACGGAAACTAAAACCAAACAGGTTCCCTACACGGTTCGCAAGCCGATCACTTACACGAAAGTTGTGCAAACATGCAAAACTGTGCCAACTCAAGTGGCTTACACGGTCACACGCTGTGTACCACGTATTATCTGTGAACAAGTGCCGGTCACGATTTGTGTACCCAACCCTTGCAGCCTACTGAGACGCCGCTTTATCCTCGATTGCTGCAACTAAGACTCGTTGGTGGACCACTGGACATGGTCTATTGCGCTGACAGTGGTACACACAGCGTTGGCTCGTGATCTTTATCTAGCCGCATGATGTACAGCAGCGCAATGTAGTCGTACAGCCCATGAGCAACCACAGCGGGCAATAGCGAATCGGTTAGCAGGACTAAACAGCCAAAATAGATCCCCATGGCAAAAGTCAAAACGAAGTACAGCGGGGTTAATGCATGCAACCCGCCGAATACCAACGCCACAATCAGAATCGCTGTGCAATGAACCACCACTGGGGACCACGCATCCGGTAACAACCATTCAACCCCCTGAATCCCAAATCCACGGAACAGCCATTCTTCACCAAAGCCAGCTCCCAGCGCTATTAAGAACAGAGCCCAACTTGGCATGCCCCTAAAAAATGGAGCCAGTTTTGTTTGCACTAATTCACGCAATTCTATCAAGGGTCGCCACGGCACCATTGCTGTGAGCACGATTGACAGTAACATGGGAATCGTAGCAAACAGCCCAAATGCTACTCCCCAACTCCAAGGATCCTCGCCCCGTAATTGCCCCGTGATCGAATCTGCCTGAGGCAAATCACAGACCCACATCATGACCAACGCAAGGGGCACCATCAGGTATTCCGCCACTACAAATTTAGTGAATATACGTTTCCAGCTTTCAGGCTCCTGCGGAGCAACCTCGAGCATTGCATCTGCTAGGTCATCTACTTCGTCCACAATGAATTAACCATTCTTCGTTAAATTTCTCTCTGCCGTTGACGCTAAGTGCTAGCCTCTTGGTCGATTGACAAAACACATATTTCGCTGGTAGATTGGACAACTTATAGCTACCCCTGCTTAATCAACGTTAAGCATCCCTTTATAAAAACACAACCGTAGATAAGAGACTTTATTCCCCTTGTTGGAAACCAAGTCTTGATTAGGGTAGAAAAACAACCACCCTTCGTTTGGCAAACTATATTTGTCAAATGACAAATATATAAACAAAAATCTATTCAAAATAAGACACTTCCTTATTTCGATCATCGCAGCGGTCACTGTACTAATATTGTTTGCTTTCGTAGGCATCCGGTTTAGACCGCCCTTCGAGTCAATAAGTTTCTGACAGATCGAATTCACAACAAATTATCCCCTACTACATTAGGACATCAAGTCAATATGGCAACTAAGAATCGTATCGTAACTAGTCGTACTAAGAAAATGGTTTACTACTTTGGTAAAACCAAAACCGAAGGCAAAAATGTATCCAAAGACATCCTTGGCGGCAAAGGTCTGAACCTTGCGGGCATGACCAATATTGGGCTACCAGTCCCTCCAGGGTTTACGATCACCACAGAAGTTTGTGCCAGCTACTATGACCAGAGCCAAAATCTTCCGACAGGTTTGATGGATAGTGTCAAGAAGAACATCCGTACTCTTGAACGAGAACTGAAGAAAACGTTCGGCGATTCCAAGAATCCGCTGTTAGTATCCGTCCGTTCTGGAGCGGCTGTATCAATGCCAGGCATGATGAACACCATCTTGAACCTTGGTTTGACCGACATTGCAGTTGAAGGACTTGCAGCAGCCACTGGCAACCGTCGCTTTGCCTACGATGCCTATCGTCGACTGATCAATATGTATGGCGATGTTGTCATGGGGATAGACCACGAACACTTCGAAAAAGAATTCGACATCATCAAAAAGAAGTACAAAGTTGCTAATGATACCGATGTCCCCGAACAAGGACTCGTCGAATTAGTCGCGGCCTACAAAAAAGCCTACAAAAAACACACTCGTTCAGACTTCCCACAAGACCCGATCGAACAGCTGAAGAAGTCCGTCGAAGCAGTCTTTTCTTCTTGGAACACCCACCGCGCTGTCCGTTACCGTGAAGTCGAAGGAATTCGCGGTCTACGGGGAACAGCGGTTAATGTCCAGGCGATGGTTTATGGTAACATGGGCGACGATTCTGGAACCGGCGTTGCATTTACTCGAAACCCTTCAACTGGCGAGAATAAGTTTTACGGTGAGTTCCTGATCAATGCACAGGGTGAAGATGTGGTCGCTGGTATACGAACCCCACAACCCGTCATCGAAATGCGTAAATGGAACGATTCGATTTACAAACAACTCATCAGTATCAAAAGCGTTCTCGAAGAAAACTATCGCGATATGCAGGACATCGAATTCACGATTGAGAAGGGTAAGTTGTTCATGCTACAGACTCGTGATGGGAAACGAACCGGTGCAGCCGCTGTCAAAATGGCGTGTGACATGGTTCGCGAAAAACTCATTACCGAAAAAGAAGCACTGCTGCGGATACCAGCGAACGATCTGACTCAACTTTTGCTGCCCAGTTTCACGGTAGCCAGCAAAGCTAAAGCTGAACTTCTGACCATCGGACTACCCGCATCGCCGGGAGCATCCGTTGGCAAGCCAGCATTCTCAGCTGAAGAAGCCGTCAAGCGAACTGCTGCTGGTGAAAAGGTGATCTTGGTTCGTAAAGAAACCAGCCCCGAAGATATTGATGGAATGCATAGCGCGGCTGGTATCCTCACCAGCACCGGTGGAATGACAAGTCACGCCGCTGTTGTCGCTCGTGGCTGGGGACGCTGCTGTGTCGCTGGAGCGGGTGAAGTCCATATCAATGCAGACACTCGTACGTTCACGATTAATGGTCACAAGTTCAACCACAAGGACGTGATTAGCTTAGACGGCTCAACCGGTGAAGTCATGCGAGGTGCCGTGGAAACTTCCCAACCTTCGCTTTCCGGAGACTTCTCACAAATCATGCGTTGGTCCGATAAATATCGTCGACTCGATGTCCGCACCAATGCCGACACGCCAGCCGATGCACAAAGAGCTCGTGATTTTGGAGCTCAAGGTATAGGTTTGTGCCGCACCGAGCATATGTTCTTCGAAGGGGATCGTATTCTAGCGATGCGAGAAATGATCCTTGCGGAAAACGTAAAGGACCGACGCCGGGCACTTAGAAAACTATTACCGTTCCAACGTCGAGACTTCGTTGGGATTTTCACAGCGATGAAGGGCTTGCCGGTCACCGTGCGCTTACTGGATCCACCGCTACACGAATTTGTACCACACGATGAAAAGAGCCAAAAACAACTCGCTAAGAAAATGGGGGTGAAGGTTGCGACGATCCAAGAGCGTGTCGATCAACTACACGAAGCCAACCCCATGCTTGGGCATCGAGGTTGTCGCTTGAGTGTGACTTATCCAGAAATTCTTGAAATGCAAGTGACTGCGATTGTCGAGGCAGCTATCTTGTGTAAAAGGAAACGCGTCAAAGCGGTTGTTGAAATCATGATTCCACTCGTAGGTACTGCCAGCGAATTAAAATTGTTGCGTGGTAAAGTCGCTGAAACGATTGCAGCCACCAAAGCCCGCCGAAAATTCAGTGGTAATTTAAATATCCTGATCGGTACCATGCTGGAAATTCCACGTGCTTGCCTCACGGCCGATGAAGTTGCTGAACACGCCGAGTTCTTTAGTTTTGGAACGAACGACCTGACGCAAATGACATTTGGTTACAGCCGTGATGATATCAACAGCTTCTTGCCTGATTATTTGTCGCAAGAAATCCTACCCGTTGACCCATTCCAATCACTCGACACAACCGGTGTTGGGCAATTGGTCGAAATGGGTGTTACCAAAGGCCGAGCAACCAAGCCAAACCTGAAAATCGGAATTTGTGGTGAACACGGCGGAGACCCCGCTTCCATTAAATTCTGTGATCGCATTGGTTTGAACTATGTTAGCTGTTCACCGTTCCGAGTACCCGTTGCTCGACTGGCAGCAGCTCAAGCTGTGTTGTCTCGATAACGTTATATTCATACTCCCCTGCTTGCAGGATAAACACAGGAAAAATATAAAATGTCTGAAATCAATGCCAAGCTTTCTCAAGCAGAAAAGCTAAAGGACGAAGAAAAATTCGACGAGGCCATTGCTTTGTTGCTCGAGATCCTTGAAGAAGACCCTCAGCATGTAATCTGCCACTTCACCCTAGCAGTGCTCTATGGCAAAGTAGACCAGCACGACAAAGCGATTGAACATGGCGAAACTGCCGTGGCTCTCGACCCCAACGACCCGTTTAGCTATACGGCCATGAGTGTCACGTACCAGCGAGCCCATGCCGGTACGGATGACCAAAGCTTTATTGTCAAAGCAGAAGATGCGATGGAAAAAAGCCGCCAGGTTGCCCAGCAACAACACCCGCCTGGCCAAGGTCCATCCTGTTAACATTCATGGATACTTTCGATCGTTATGAATCAATAGGAATCAATAGATCGGAATTGCTATGACCGCTGTGGCTTATTTAGATAACAATGCGACAACACCTATTGCGCCAGTTGTCTATGAAGCCATGCTGCCGTTCTTGACCGAGTATTTTGGGAACCCTTCAAGCTCACACATCAAAGGGACTCAACTCGGGAATGTCATTGATACCGCTCGGGGCCAAGTCGCCTCGTTTTTGGGCGCAGTTCCAAACGAAATTACGTTTACTTCCGGTGGTAGTGAAAGCAATAACCATGTCCTCAAAGGGATCTTTCTAGATCGACATTTAGGCCGTGCAGGACTCCTCACCGGTCATCTGATCATTTCCGAGTTTGAACACCCTGCAATTCAGCAACCAGCAGCGTACCTAGAGGATTTAGGGGTCCGCGTTACGCGAGTGGGCTGCAATGACAAAGGCGTTGTCGACCCCAGTGTTATTGAACAAGCGATTAGTGATGATACTCGACTTGTTAGCATCATGCATGCAAACAATGAGATCGGAGCTCTTCAACCGATCCGAGAAATCGCTGACATCTGCCATCAACGTAAAGTTTTGTGCCACACCGATGCCGCTCAGAGTCTGGGAAAAGTCGATGTGGACGTGCATGAACTACAAGTCGACTTTCTAACACTCGCTGGACACAAACTGTATGCACCCAAAGGCGTCGGCGCATTGTTTATTCGCAATGGAATCAAACTAGAATCATTGATTCATGGTGCAAATCATGAGAATGGAGTTCGCGCGGGAACCGAGAACACTCCCTATTGGGTTGGCTTAGGTGCGGCTTGTGAAATGCTCATGGATAACCCCAGTGGACATCGAAATGCAATCGCCGAGATGCGCGCTGACCTGTTGAGTCTGCTGACGCTGGGCACCGATGGAACCATTAGCATCAACGGGCAATATGATGACCCTCTCGAAGACCGCACGAAACGTTTGCCGAACACGCTCAGTGTCAATTTTCCTGGCGTCACGGGCGAACAACTTCTGGCAGCAACCCCGTATGTCTGCGCATCGACAGGTGCAGCCTGTCATAGTGGACAAACGAAAATGTCCGACACGCTACGTGCGATCGGACTCGCAGCCGATGTGGCCCGAGGGACGGTCCGTTTGAGTCTTGGTTGGTTTACAACTCCCGCCGAAATTCTGGCTGGTGCAACCGAACTGATTAAGAGCTGGAAAATTCTAACTGCTACTGAGCAGTAATCAGCGATCATTCACAGTCCGCCTATATAAACTGCAGGAACACGTCAAAATGGGCCGATGTTTCAGTAGTTTCAATACTAACGGCATTACCTTGCTTTAAATGTATTGCATACCAGGGACGACATGATCGTTCCTACATAACTACATCGATCCACAGTAGGGAAGAGGAGTGCAAGTCTCCCACCGTTCCCGCGACTGTAACCGGCGACAATTTCTGCAATTAGTCCACTGGCGTAAAGCTGGGAAGGGGCAGGGCATTGGTGAAACCGGAAGTCAGGATATCTGCTGTTTGGATTTTATCAATAACTGTAAAGGCGCTGCGGGAATACAGCGAGCCAATATGATGCGCAAAAATCAGCTTCTCGGTTTACTGAGGTCGATATGTACCGTCCTCGGAATCACGCTCACAATCAATATCAGCGTATTTTCACAGGATACTACCACGCCTTCACCTTCGCCAAGTGACACCGTTCCAGAGATGCTTCCGGAAACCGTTGTTATCGGACGTCCTGGTTCATTTCCCCGTACGCCGTTAAACCACAATACAATTTTATCGCCCGGAGGATGGGCCACTAGTCAACGCACTAACGGTAACTCCGTTACCATTATCGGGTCTGACGAACTCGAAAGGTCTGGACATACGACTGTCTTAGAGGCATTGCGAAACCAGTTAGGCATTACGACGGCTCGCAGCGGTGGCAACGGTTCTCTGACTTCGCTTTTTCTCCGCGGATCTAATTCTGCACACACCAAAGTGTTACTTGACGGTATTCCCTTAAATGACCCATCGAGCGCTTCGCGGGCTTTTGATTTTGGCAACCTCACCACAGATAACATCGAGCGGATTGAAATACTGCGGGGACCACAAAGTGTTCTGTATGGAAGCGATGCAATTGGTGGCGTCATCAATATCATCACCAAACGTGGCAACGGGCCACGGGAAATGAGGCTATCGGCTTACGGAGGCAGTCTGGGGACGAGCTTTCAGAGCCTACGCTATAGTGGCGGTGACGACGATTCATACTACAGCATCGGTGGCTCCTACCTCGACACGCACAGTGTCTCTCAAGCTGCCGCTCGGTTTGGTAACACCGAGCGTGATGATTTTGACGTCGGCACGCTTTCTGGTCGATTCGGCTGGAACCCGTCAGAAACGCTGAATATCGACTATGTCTTTCGCTATACTTCCGCCGATGTCGAAGTCGATGACTGGGCCTTTGGTGATCCTAACCCAGTCGACAATCTAATACGAGCGAACCTCACTCGGAATTTTTCAAATCGCATTCAGATTTCCAAGATAGTAATGGCGGGCCGTTTAGAACACCGAATTGGATTTAGTTTGACAGATTATCAACGCATTGATACAGCGGTGCCCAATGTGTTCTTTGACTCCTTCTTTCAAGGTCAACGTCGCACGGTGGACTATCAAGCAAATTACGTTGTCAACGATAACAATTTGTTAACCATGGGGTCAGTCTATGAACATGAAGAGGCTGAAAGTGAACATAACCCACTAAACAACCAAACCAACGCGGCCGTGTTTCTACAAAACCAGATGACACTGCGAGATAATTGGCACGCCACTGTCGGTGTCCGTTGGGACGACTACAGCACAGCTGGACAGGCCAACACGTATCGTCTAAATAGCGTCTACTACTTAAACGAAATCGATAAGCTGCATGGCTCCCTGGGCACTGGATTTCGAGCTCCGGCATTAGCCGAAAACCTGTTCGCGTTTGGCAATCCTGATTTGCGACCCGAGACAAGCAAGGGTTGGGAAGTTGGTTACACGCGGTCTCTGTTTGACGAATCCGTACTGGCGGATGTTACATATTTTCGCAATGACTTTGAGGATTTAATTGTCTGGAATCCAAGTTTGTTTATATTGGACAATGTTGGGCACGCACGTTCAGCAGGAGTCGAAGTTTCTCTAGCTTGGCAGTTTAATGAGCAAACGCGGATCGATGCCAACTATACACTGACCGACACCATTGACCGTAATACTGGCGCAGAACTGCTGCGACGACCTCGGCACCGAGCCCACATTGCTTTGACACGTGCTCTCAGCAACAACAAAACTGAAATCGGCTTCTCGCTGGGGTATACCGGCAGCCGCTTGGATAATCCTCCTGGTCTGGCTCAAACGGAGCTAGAACATTTCATGTTACTGAATCTGCATGCGAATCATCAAATTGACGAGCAATGGTTGTTTTTTGTCCGAGCGCAGAATATTACCAACGAATCGTACGAGGAAATCTACGGCTTCGGCACTCCCGGCGCTACCGTTCAAGCCGGCCTGACGTTGACTAGATAAGCGCGGACGCTGCAATGTCATCTGTTGTCGTTTTGCCTTAGAATATAGGCACGATATAAACGCAACTTCCCCACAACTCCTACGGTTCCCTATGCTTCGATTAAACACCAACATCAAATGGCTCTTGTTCTTGATATGTATTGCTCCGATTGCCGCGGAGGGTCAGAGCGAACAAGGTTCCCAAAGGTGGCGCAGCTTGTTTGATGGCAAGACGATGCAGAACTGGAAGAAGACGAACTATGGTGGCGAGGGCGATGTCCAAGTAACGAAGAGGCAGATTTTAATGGAATTCGGTTATTCCATGTCTGGTGTTACCTATACCGGCAAGGCATTACCCAAAACAAACTACGAGATACGTGTGGATGCCATTAAACTCGACGGTAATGATTTCTTTTGTGGCATGACGTTTCCCGTCGCCGACTCATACTGTAGTTTTATTGTCGGTGGCTGGGGTGGCGCTGTGGTGGGCCTTTCAAGTCTAGATGGGCTCGATGCCTCTGAAAACGAAACGACTCGTTATATGACGTTCGCTCACAACAAGTGGTATCGAGTCCGCGTGCGGGTTGAACCTCATCAGATTCGCTGCTGGATTAATCGCAAACTCGTGGTTTATCAAGGCATTGAAGGACGAAAAATAACGACGCGCAATGAAGTTAATCTAAACAAACCACTTGGTTTTGCGACATGGGAAACACGAGCGGCACTCAAGAACATCCAAGTTCGCGAACTCAAAGTTAAACAACCAAAGTAGCCAACAAAGGATTTGTTGTGATTCAGGACGACGCCAACGCCGAGAACAAGGCACTTACCGATGATGAGCTCGCTGCTTGGGTCACACATGAACACTTCATGCAGTTGGCGCTACAGCAAGCACACTATGCGGGTGAACTTAAAGAAGTACCTGTTGGCGCTGTGATTGTGAAGCAAGGTAATGTCATTGCAGCGGCTCATAACCAATGCGAACAGTTGCATGATGCGACGGCTCATGCTGAGATGATCGCGATTACCCAGGCGGCCGAAGCGGTCGGAGATTGGCGCCTCGAAGACTGCACGATGTATGTGACGTTAGAGCCTTGTACGATGTGTAGCGGAGCGATTCTTCAGTCGCGAATACCGTTGGTTGTATATGGCGCTGTGGACCCCAAGGGAGGGGCCGTCGAGTCGCTGTACCAATTACTCAATGACAGTCGTTTGAATCATCAAGCAGCGATCGTCCGCGGAGTACTTGCCGAGCCATGTGGTGCAGTTCTTACGGACTTTTTCCGAGCACTAAGAAAGCTAGATAACTAGCGGTCGGAGTTGCTTTCAACAAAGCGACTCGAAACAATTAAAAAGATCTTTTGATAAATATTCTATTTTGGTGCTCTCAATTTGTCGGGTAAGGAGGCATTTTCCTTGGTTATAAGATAGTAGAGGCTCTAATTTGCCGATTATGGTTATAGATTCTGTTGTCAAAGGTGTTTTCGTATTTTTTTTACCAAGTACAACGCCTTCTGACGACAACACAGAACAAAGTTTCTTAGTATTTATCTTTCCTAGGTCGATACTACAACCTATAATTTAGTCGAACTTATAATAACCAAGTTAGACTTATCACTCACATATAAACAACACTTTTTTAGGATGGCTTAGCAAAATGTTATTATCATCGAGACTCAATCGTAAAAAATCCATTGGTGGTTTTACGTTAATCGAATTGTTAGTAGTAATTTCAATTATTGCTGTCCTCGCTGGGCTATTACTTCCGGCTATTGGAATGGTCCGGGCGAGTTCTCGCACTGCCCAGTGTGCGAACAACTTACGTCAATTAGGATTGGCGACCTTAGCTTTTGAACAATCCAAATCACGTTTCCCAGGTAGTTCTGAGATTATCGCTAAAAATCGATTTAGTAACACAGCAGGTAGACCCGCTTCATGGTCGACTGTCTTAATGCCATATATAGACCAATCTGCCGTCTACAGCCAATGGAATGACGCTAACAAGCAAGTCTATAGGACTATACAAAACAACTATGTAAGGCGAGGGATTGCTTCTCCAAATATTGTTCCTAATATTACTACTTTACTTTGCCCATCTGATTATTCATTAGGTAATTTGAGATCGCCTACATTCGACAATGACAACGATTCTCTGCCGAATTGGCTTGGAAACGAACAGCTACCTGAAACATCTTATGTTGCGAATGCAGGGATGGCGGAGGCTCATCGATTTTTTCAAAAAAAAGCCGATGGAATATTCCTTGATCGCGTTAGCAAACCTAATATAGTTTTCCGAACAACGGATCTAGTTGATGGGGCAACTCAAACGTTAATGCTAAGCGAAAACATGCAAGCAACATACTGGTCGCAAGCTGGGTTTGGCGCTCCACAAGCAGCGTTACTTAAGCAGACCCTAAAAACATCCGAGAACATCGTAGGAAATCCTGCGGCTGGTCCTGGAGCAAGATACGATAACTTGATGTTTTGGCAAGACTACGATGAAGGTTATCCTAGAGCGCCATTTGATAAAGGAATAAGTACTCACCTTATTAATGGACATGGAGCCTCGGAAAACGAACTAACCGGAGATGTAAGTGCAGAATATCTAGCACAAAAATACCCGAATATTAGACCAATTTTCGGAGACGCGAAAACGCTCGCATTTGGGCTAATGGCTCGCCCGTCAAGTGGTCACACTGGTGGTGTCAATGCTGTTTTCGCTGATGGCCATACTCAATTTCTAAATGAAGACATTGAGTACACCATATACCAAGCTCTCATGACTCCAAACACTCCTAACTCAAACATGGACAGACCCGGTTACATCCTAAAGGGAAGTGATTACGGTACGCCCTAAATAACAACTCAAGTTACACTACTATGTCGGGTGCTTGCTTTGAGCATCTGCTAGCAGCGACTCTTACATAACCTGTGGAATTAACGTGGCCTTTGGCAGCGTTAATTCCACGGGTTTTTTTGTCACACTTCCGCTTCCTCTCGTGAGAATCGGGCGATTAAGAACGCCGCAACTTGAAGGAAGGGTATTCTGACCCACCTCGGTTACTTGTTTAGAATGAGTTTTCCAAGGCGGGTTTGGCGTAATGTATAGATTTCACCACCATGTCGAATTTGGATCACACGGTTGCCTTTGAATAAATCGTGCCACCGCTTAACCAAGAATCACCACCGCCATCTTGATACTGTTTCTCAGTTGCTTGAAATTATAGACAATTTACAACGCAACTCAATTGGCATCAATGAACCAGCAACAAATAAGGAAAATAGGTGCTGCTGGGCGTTGGGTTCTTACTAGCTGTCCTTACTTACGACGACGTTTATCTTCTACGACCTTGAAGGTAACAGGGATAAGCACGGCCATCTCTTGGACCTTGCCACCTCGCGTACCTGGCGAGAATAGCCAATCAGCCACAGCTGCGGCAGCCGCAGCATCGAGCTCCTGATGACCAGAGGCTACATGCACAGCAATCTTGCCCACTCGGCCACTCGGCAGCACGGAAACCAACAATACCACGCGGCCCTCAACCTTGCGATCAAGCAATGCCGGTGGATAGGCTGGGTCTTTGTTTTCAGCACGTAATTGAGGTGCAACCTTCGCCCCGCGGGACCCTGCATTGACCAAATCCGCCTCAGCATTACCTTCTCGAGGCTCTACTATTGGTACCATTTCAACCTGTTCCATTGGAATATCGAGCGGTTGCACATCACGCTGAACCACCTTTGTTTGCTGAGAGTCTGCTGGCAATTCTTGCTGTACTGGCTTTTGTCGTTGCTGTGACTGGGACTCGGGAACTCGGTATTCTGGATTCGCATGCTGAGTCGGCAGCGTAATGAGATCCACCACACTCTGGCGATCCAACTGGTCGGATTGCTGAGATAATTCAGCATCATCCACGTCAAGCACAACTTCCGGTTGCGGTGGCAACTCCGGCAATTCAGGCATCACTGCTGGCTTTACAGTCGATACCAACTGCACCCGCACCGTGTTTTCACCCTGCTCGCGAGCCAGTACTTTTGGCGGCGTAACATCTTCAGAAGATCCGATATACCCTAGCGCAAAGTGCCCAAATGCACTAAATAAGAGCAATACGCAAAACAGACTATCCTGTCGTACTATTCGCTTGGCCAAAACCTAATCTTCCTTACGCACAATTCTTACGCACTATTCATGAATCATTGACCGCAACAACTATCTCGTGCAGCACCAACAGAACATTATAAATATACACCGGAATGCATCTACAAGCACAAAAATAACTCTATTGAGAACTAATGTCAATGACTAACGAGAATGTATCCCATATATTAAGCACAAAATGCCTTTAAACACTGCAATACTAGATCAATCACTTGACAGTCAAGCGATTTACTACCATATTCGGATATAACCGATAAGATTCGATACTTAGTCTCATTAAGAATGTTGCCTTTTGGGACATTTTGTTGACACCAAGAACAAAATCTAATCAAAAAGAGTATTTCCGCGGGCGGGACGTACACTTTTGATGAGCACTAGCAATGCAAGGCTTGCGAGTCAGGCGTTTCTCGCAAGCAACTTACCATAAAAAAACGCGGACGAAAAAAGACTAGGAAGTACAAGAGCATGTTTTGGGGTAAAACACTTTTTGAATTGTTTGAGCAGGGTGGTTTCGTCATGTACCCGCTGCTACTCTGTTCCGTCGTTGCTGTCTGCGTGACCATCGAGCGGACGATCGTGCTTATTTACCGCCGCGGAAACTACCACAGCTTTGCCGCCAAGCTCGAACAGCGGCTCGCCACACAATCACCGTCAGACGTTATCCACTGGCTCAAATCCATCAACTTCCCCCTCGCAACAATTGCCCGCTGTGCCCTACAACACGGTGATATGTCACAGGAATTGCGAGACGAAATCGTCGGTCGTGAAGCATCTGAACAAATCACGATTCTCGAGCGGCGCATTAACTGGCTTTCCGTCATAGGCACATTAGCTCCAATGATTGGTCTCTTAGGAACAGTGTGCGGCCTCGTCGATGCGTTCCATGCGATCGAGCAAGCAGGAGGCCAGGTGCAACCGAGTGATCTCGCTTCTGGAATCTGGACTGCCTTATTGACCACAGTGTTCGGCCTCACTGTTGCCCTCCCAACTTTGGCAATCTACCATTTCCTCGACAATCGCATTGCCGCACTTACATTGCAAATGAGTTGGGTTTCATCCAGGCTCAATGAGTGGTACGCCAAAGGGACTGAGTGATGAAACCAATCCAACGACAACGACGCCCAGGATTGCGGATGGAACTGAGCCCACTGATTGACTGCATCTTTCAGTTGCTCATTTTCTTCATGCTCTCCTCAACCTTTCTCACTCCGTCGATCAAGCTCACATTGCCAACCGCTGAAGCTGGCAGCGTCTCAGCCAGCGACAAGATCATGGTCACACTTTCAAGTGACGACACTATCTACATAAACAAACAGCAAGTCACCTTTGAAACGCTCGGCCCAGAAATCCGCCGACTGCTGAAAGATTCTGACGAAAAGGTAATCACGATCCGGGGTGACTCAAACATTAGCTTTTCTGCCTTCGTTCGCGCTCTTGACATCGCCAAACAAAACGGCGCCGTCAACGTCAACATCGCTCACCAAACCAAATAGCGCCGTCTCTCACGGACACTCCGCCCAAGATCAACATTTACACAAGCTCGCTTTTTGCTGTAAAATCCGCATCTGTCGCATATAGATCATTGCGTCAAATTGATACTATTCCCATCAATCTAAGGCCTACTCATTCATGAAACGCACAAGCACTAGTCATCGTTTTTCGGTTCTCCTTACACTCGCTGTCATGTTCGGCGTCGCCACGGCAACTCATGGCCAAAGCGAAGATTTTCGCATGCAGACGTCGGTCTTTGTCGGCAACAATTCTGCGCCTGCGGTGAGTAGCTTAACCATGTTCAACGGCACAACGATCTATGATTTTCTTGAAAATGAATCCGAGTTCGGTGAGATCACGGTGTTTGACGTAAAACGCGGTCGGTTCGTGCTACTCGACCCACAACGAAAAGTTAAAACAACACTCACGAAAGATTTTCTAGTCCAGTTTCTGGATCAAATTCTCTCGCAAACCAGCAGTACAGCGCTAACAAAATATGTTCAACCTAAACTCCAACACGAGTTCAATCTCGCTACAAAGACGGTCCGCGTGACTAGTGATCATCTGACGTATCAAGCAATTGGGATTGCGCCTAAATTCGATTCCGCAATTCAGCGGTACCGACATTTTGCGGACTGGGTTGCTCGCCTAAATAGCACTCGCATCGGCAATCTCCCACCCTACTCGCGATTTGAACTCAATCGACTCATGGCGAAGCAAAAACTAATGCCCAAATCAATCAAGCGAACTTTGATGCTCGATGAAGTTGGTCTCCGCAAACAAATCGTACGCTCGGAACATACGATCAACTGGCAACTCACCAATACCGATCGCAAACGAATCAGTAAAACTGGTGATCAAATGGCGATCTTCAAAGAAATCTCCGCTGACGAATTCTGGCAATTGAAAACTCAAGCTGCACAAAGCAACCGGTAACTGGTGTTTACCGCCGAAATCCGCAAGCAGAGGGTCCAAGTATTTCTTCGCTTTTCTTTAACGTTTGCCCCTGTGTAGACGATTTACGCTGCAGGTTTTCTTTTAAACCGTAGCAAAAACTACCAAACACATAGGCACGTACCCAGATTGTAAAGACCTAGTTCGCATTCATTTGCGCGATCATGCGATGCCCCAATCCAGGCAGAGCAAGACAAAAACGGACCGTTTGGGTTCGTTTTGTAGTCACTTACACATACTGGATTTTAATCATGCGAAAAAAACAGACCGTCCTCATTAATCATCGAACACTACGATGGATCGTTGCCAGCATCTCCGCAATTGGCCTAACCTATGTAGCCGCTGCAGAGGACACATCACCTTCTACTCTAACTTTAGCAACCACTGTTCCAACAGCGCCGGTTGTTGCTCCGGAAGAATCTGAACCTCTGCCGGCGCCCCTACCTGCCAAAGATGTAGAGGTTCAAGCTAGTGTGTCAGAAGTGAACGAGGCGAGTTCAACTGAGAAAATAGAAAAAGAAAAGCCGCTGCAGAAACTATTAAACAAACCGTTACTGGTGGCTCCAAAACAACTACTTGATGAACTGTTCAAAACTGAAAGCGCAATACAACTCGACGACGATCCGAGCAGTGGACCGCAAGTCGCCCAAGATACCGCGACTGACTCTGAAGAGCCCAATAAAGCTGTGGATCCGGTGAAAGCAAACAGCGACGATGACGAACCAACAACCATTCCTGGAGTCACCGTGGAAGGACACCGACCGGCCTTTGACCCTGTGCTGGGATCAGGCACGATTTTCGGCAGCCTGGAAGGTGCTTTTGATGCGGGTGGTTCCGGAGCTTATCTGGAACTGGGACCTCTCACGAGCAAGGCTTACGACAACCCCAACCGTATCCTCAACAACGTACCAGGTGTCTATCTACGCGAAGAAGACGGATTCGGTAATTTCCCCAACATTTCCCTACGCGGTGCGGACATGGGGCGTAGTGCCAAAATTTCCCTCATGGAAGATGGCATCCTCGTCGCTCCCGCTCCCTACTCAGCACCTGCGGCCTACTTCTTCCCGACAATCGGACGCATGAGTGCCGTGGAAGTATTTAAGGGTAGTAGCCAGATACAATTTGGACCACACAGCACCGGTGGAGCGATTAACTTCCTCTCCACTCCCATTCCCGATCGCAAAACCATTTACATGAATTTCTTGTTTGGCACGAACAATGAAATGCGGATGCATACGTGGCTCGGCAATACCATGGAAACGCCTGATGGTGGCCGAGTGGGCTGGCTGATCGAAGGATATTTCAGGGAAACAGACGGTTTCCGAAAAATCGGCGGCATAAACTATCCCATCCAAAACGGTCAAGACACTGGGTTCACCAAGCAAGAACCTATGTTCAAGATGTTTTGGGAACCTGGTGACGTCGACACGTATCAACGCTTTGAAGTGAAAACTGGATACACTTCATTCCAAGCCAATGAAGGCTACGTGGGACAAACAATGGTAGACTTCAATGCCGACCCCTATGCTCGTTATAGTGGCACTCGCTTTGACAACATGCAGACTCACGGCGCGAGAAACTACCTGCGTTGGATCATCGGCGATCAAGAAGTTGACTGGATGACAATTGCGCAAACAGTGTACTACAACAAATTTCACCGCGACTGGTATAAACTCAACAAGATCTACGATGGCGATCTCGCTAGTATGGGTACCAGCTATGGTGTCTCTAATGTGCTCGGCGACCCGCTTGGCAACGCAGCAGGGTATGGAGTGCTCAATGGTACCCAAGCCGGCGTCCTCGGTGTTAAGCATAATAATCGCGACTATTATTCATGGGGCTATCAGGGCGTCATGAACTTAGCGATGCAAGGGTCTAAGTGGGATCATGACATTCAATTGGGACTGCGTTTCAACGCAGATCGCATTCGCCGCTTCCAACGGCAAGATTTCTATGAAACCAATTCAGTCGGAGGCGTTTCGGGATTTGATGCAGGAACTTGGGGAGCCGCCGGTGACCGTCGCCAAACGACCAAGGCAACTGCGTTCTGGGCAATGGACCGGATGAGTCGCGGTAAGTGGACGTTAACACCTGGAATCCGAGTGGAAAAAATGGACATGCGATACCAACGCTTTGCCACTGAGAATACGCCACAGGATAAAACCGGAAGCTTGACCATGACCAGCGGCGGTCTGGGCTTGACCTATAAAAATACCGAGAATCTAAGT
>Ga0208879_1000154_pt1 | contig 74400 bp, 65 predicted proteins | sample Knorr_S15_td_Bot_FD_185605 | JGI IMG/M metagenome (GOLD analysis project Ga0208879, IMG submission 185605) | Marine microbial communities from Southern Atlantic Ocean transect - Knorr_S15_td_Bottom_ad_5009_LV_A (SPAdes) (version 2) | ecosystem: Environmental > Aquatic > Marine > Oceanic | place... | reverse complement strand
TTCTGCAATTTTTGCTGTTTTCATTGCGGGTTATTTTGGTATTAATCCTCCCGGATTTGTAGCAGCTGTTGTGGCGCTTGCATTTGGACTTGCAGCTTCTTCTTTATTCCCTGCTATTATATTAGGTATTTTTTCAAAAAGAATAAATAGAGAAGGTGCTATTTCTGGAATGGCTGTTGGAATTTCTTTAATGTTATATTATATGATGAAGTTTAAATTAGGATGGTTAGGTGAAATTCCACCCAAATCTGATTGGTGGTTTGGTATATCTCCTGAAGGTTTTGGATCAATTGCTATGATGTGTAATTTTTTAGTTTCTATTGTAGTTTCAAGATTTACTAGTCCGCCTCCAAAAGAAGTAATAGAGATGATAGATAGAATTAGAACGCCTTAAGACAACTTAAGCTAAGTCTATATATTTTCTCATTTTTTTTATTACAGAAGCATCAATTCTACAACATCCACCAATTACATCTGGAGAAAGTTTAATCCATTCTTTTATCATTTTTTTATTAAATAATTTTTTTCCATTCCAAGTTTTTGTTTTGTGATCGAACTTTTCTCCTGAATTTGGATATACTAAAATTTTTTTTGTGGATTCTTTTTTTAGTAGTTTAATTGCATCACTTATTAAATGCGGTTGAACACAATTGATTCCAATAGTAGAAATATTGTAAATTGAAGAGAATATTTTGCATGCTTTTTTTAAAGAGGATCCATCCCTTAATTCTAATTTATCATTACAGGTAAATGATATCCATATTTCTTTATTTATTTTATCTATGATTTTTGATAATATTTTAGCTTCTCTTAAATTTGGAATGGTTTCATAAAGAATAATATCCAAATTTAATTTATTTATTATATCTATATTTTCAGAATGAAATTGTAATATGTTGTTATCTGAAAATTTATAATTTCCATTGTACTCTGAACCATCGGCTAGATAAGCTGCGAATGGACCAAAACTTCCTATAATCGAAATTTTATTTTTTGAACTTGTTTCATCTATAGCTTTTTTTGCTAATTCTACAGAATTATTAAAAATTTTTTCAATTTTTGAAATATTGTATCCATAATCTAAAAGACCTCTTACACTTGCTTGATATGTAGATGTACTTATAAAGTCAGTACCGCTATTGATATAATCTTTATGAATTCTCAATATTTCTTTAGGATTATTTATTAGTGCATGTGCTGTCCATAATTTAGTATTTAAGTTGTATCCTTTTTTTTCAAGGGGATAGGATAGACTTCCATCTAATAATTTTATAGTTTTTTTCATCTGCTATCAATTAGATATTCAGTTTCTAATTGAAATTCATCAATTTTGACAATATGGTATTTTTCATAGTTAGGGTGAAGTATTAAAAGATTCATACTAGAAACTTTTTTTTTATAATACTTTTCAAGTATGTATTTATAGATATTTTGTTGTAAAGAGTATTTTATATAATCAGAAGAGCTTAAATGGCTTAATCCTTTTAGACCATTTTCATATGGATTTTCTTTTTCCACAGATCCATTTGAGTTGATAATATTTTTACTTCTTTTCCAATCAAAAATAAATAAACTATTGTCAGGTTTTTTATATACCATATCTAAAGTTCCGGCAATTAGTTTTTTTTCATCAAAAATTTTCCATTCAGTTCGAAATGGTTTATAGTTATTTATTATATACTTATGATGAAATTCTAAAAATTTTTCAAATCCTCTTGAATTTTTATGATTTTCAGAATTATAAAAATTTTCTATTTGTAGGTGAAGGTTAGTTCCGGCATCTCTTGCTTTATTACCTAAATTTTCCCATTTCATTAATATTTCATTTTTTGGAATTCCTAATTTATCACTTTGTCTTTCTGCCCAAAAATCTTTATCGAATTCAGGAAAAAACTTACTAACTAATTGTGTTACAGAAATATAATTTTTATTTTCATCAACCGAATAAATATGATTTTCTGAATCAAATTTGATTCTTAAATCTCGTTTGTGATTATTTAATTTTTCAAGTTTCTTTAGTGACATTAATTATATATTTCAAATATATCATTTGGTAAATTACCAAATGATGCATCGCTTAAATTAGATATTATTACTACTATGACGTTATAGTCAATTGCTATGAATGCATATGTTGTTCCTCCTACTGAACCACCTGTATGGCCATAAAGTACTTCGTTATTATTTCCATATCTTTTTCTCCATCCAATACCATAATTAGTTGTACCAGCACTAGTAGTTGTTTGAGGACTCATAAGAATATTTAAACTTTCATCAGTTAAGTACCCTGATTTTGAATGATTATGTAAAAAATTAACAATATCTTCTGTAGTAGAAATAAATCCTCCTCCTGCCCATTTCCAACTATTATTTACTTCGGGTTCAATTTTAATATTTCCAGAATTATCTTTTTTGTAGTAAGTAACTTTATCTTTTATATTCAGATCTATAGTTTCAGCATATGTGTTTTTCATTCCAAGAGGTTCAAAAACATTTTTGTACATATATTCTAAAAAAGGGATTTCAGATACTTTTTCTATTGCGGCACTAATTAAGGTCCATGCATGTGTAGAATAATAATATTTTGTTCCAGGTTCATGTAGTAGAGGATCATCTTTAAAAATATCTAGGGCATCAATAACATTTTCATAATTTTTATTTATATAAAATTCGTTTCCTTTATAATGCCTAATCCCTGATAAATGTCCACTCAATTGTTTTAGATTAAAATTCCAATTTTTTTCGGGAAATTCGGGAACATAAGTATGTATACTTTCATCTAAATTTAATTTGTTTTTTTCAACGAGTTTCATTAGAGCACTAGCTGTTAATGTTTTTGAGAAGCTTCCTATTCGGAATTTTGTTGATGAAGGAATAATTTGAGTTTTACTTTCAATGTCAGCATAACCGAATCCCTTTGAATATACTATTTCACCATTTTTCATTATAGAAACAGACAATCCCGGTAAATTATTAGAATCAATAATTTCAGCTATCAGACTATTTACTTTCTTTTCATTTGGATCAATATTTTCTATGGTACATCCAAATGCTATAAGTATAATGAAAATGAATGTAAATTTTTTCATAAAAAAAAATAAATAGTTTTTATTTATATTAATTATAATCACAATAATTAAGACAACCTTAATAATCGTAAATTTTTTCATGAAAGAATTATATTTATATTTATTCTTTTTAATATTAACTGGTGATTTTGATATTAAATAACTTTAACTAAATCATATTTTAACTATGGATGAAACAATGACATTAATATTTACTGGTGTTGGAGGAATTTTGGTTCTTTTATCTGTTTATGGTGCATTTAAAATGGATAGAAAATTATTTTTAAGTGGTGTTTGTTATTTTAGTTTATTACCTATTATAGGTGAGACAATGAGATATATGGATCCTGCTACTTCATCACCATATACTTTAACATTAATTTGTACGTTTATCGCTCAATTTTTATTAACCAGACCAGATAACATTAATTATGGAATGGATAATACAGCAGCTGTCGCACTTGCAACTAAAATTGGACTTGCTATATTGGCAATTAATTTAGGATCTGCTTATGTTATATTGTGTACGGATTTTGGTGTAGCACAACAGTTTGGGTATTATCATTTAGTAATTTCACTTTCTATACTTTATTTTTTGTATAGAAGATTTACTGGTAAGGGTATTTCGTGGAAATAAATAAACTATTTATTATCTTAAGGCCTAAATATATTTTAGGCCTTTTTAATTTTATTAACCCATGAAAAATTTTATACTGTTATTATTTATTAGCTCATATTTTTGTGCTTTTTCTCAAACTCAAACTAGATCAATTGAACCTGAAAGAAGTGTTACTACTAGTCATTATGTTACTATAAAGGGAAGTAGAATTCCATATACTGCAATTGCGGGAACTTTACCTGTATGGAGCGATGAAGATAAGGCTGTAGCTACCTTATTTTATACCTATTATAAAAGATCAGATGTTAAAAGTATTGAAAAAAGACCAATATTTTTTTCTTTTAATGGAGGTCCAGGAGCTGCATCAATATGGATGCATATGGGGTATACAAGCCCAAGAACTTTAAATATAGATGATGAAGGAAATCCTGTCCAACCATATGGATTTAAAGAAAATCCTCATTCAATAATTGATGTTGCTGATATTGTATACATTAATCCTGTTAATGTTGGTTTATCAAGAATATTGGATAAGGATTATGATAGAGCTAATTTTTTTGGAGTTAATTCAGATATTAAATACTTAGCTAAATGGATAAATGATTTTGTTAATAAATATAAGTTATGGATTTCTCCAAAGTATCTTATTGGAGAGAGTTATGGAACTCCTCGTTGCTCGGGTTTATCTTTAGAGTTACAGAAGGCACAAACAATGTATATAAATGGTGTTGTACTTGTTTCGCCTACTGGATTAGGTATTGATAGAGACGGACCTGTTTCTGCTGCATTAACACTTCCATATTATGCTGCTACAGCTTGGTACCACAAAGCTTTAGATGATGATCTTTTATCTCGAGATTTAGATGATATATTACCTGAAATAGAAAAATATACAATTGAAAAGTTTATACCTGCTATATCAAAAGGTAGTTCTCTAAGTGATTCTGAAAAAAATGATGTAGCTGTAATTGCATCTAGATATTCTGGTTTGTCTGCTAAGGATTATTTAGACCATAATTTAGATGTTCCTACCTCATATTTTTGGAAAAAATTATTATATGAAGATGGTTTAACAATTGGTAGATTAGATTCTAGATATAAAGGAATAGATAAGACTGATGCTGGCATAAGATATGATCATGATCCTGCTATGGCAGCTTGGAATCATTCTTTTACTCCCGCAATGAATCATTATTTAAAAGAAGAATTAAAATTTGAAACCAACATGAAATACAATGTGTGGGGTAATGTGAGACCATGGGATAGATCTAATAATACTACGGGTGAAGATTTAAGACATGCAATGGCAAAAAATCCTTATATGCATGTTTTTATTCAGTCTGGTTACTATGATGGAGCTACAGATTATTTCAATGCTAAATATACAATGTGGAATATTGATCCCAGTGGTAAAATGAAAGATAGATTATCTTTTAAAGGATATAGAAGTGGTCATATGATGTATCTTAGAAAAGAAGATTTGAAAAATTCTAATGAAGATATTAGAAGTTTTATCATAAAAACTACTCCTAAGTCATCTGCTAAATATTAAATCAATATGAAAAAAAATATGTTAAGAATTCCTCTTGTTTTAATAAGTATTGTATTAATTATTTCTGGAATGAGATGGATGATATCTGATGAACCTTGGATGTTAGATCAGGTTGCAAATGAGGAAAGATTAAACATGACATTTACGGAACTTTTATCTGTAGATGAGAACTTTACACTATCTGGTTACTTAACTCAGATATATCGATTTTTGGGTTTATATGTTGTAGGAATAGGTATGTTTTTATTCGCTTTTTCTTCAAAAAAAACATTAAAAATTTCATATGTAAGGACACGGATATATTGTGTTTTAGGAAGCTTATTGATAGTTAATTTAATAGTTGCATATAATTGGATTCCTAGCTCTCATTTTATATATGTGATGTGGGCTGCTTTGATTTTATTCATTATAAGTTTGTATGCTCATATAAATATTTCATGGAATGAAACAGACTAGCTTATCATTATTTTTTTTCTTTTTTGTCTTAACTGTACAATCACAGAATTTTACTTTAGATCAGATTAAGTCGTACCCTTTTCCAAATGAATTGACTGGCTCGTTGGAATCATCACGAATAGCTTGGGCGTTTGACGAGGAGGGATTAAGAAATATCTATGTTGCCGAAGGTCCTAAATATGTTTCTAGAAACCTGACTAGTTATATGGAAGATACAGGACAGGAGTTATCAAGTGTTTCAATTTCTGCAGATGGTAATTGGGTCGTTTATATAAGAGGTGGTGATTTTGGATCTAATTGGGATGATGAATTACCAGTAAATCCTACATTTGATCCTTTTCCAACTAAAGTACAAATTTGGTCTGTACCTTTTAATGGTGGAGATCCAATACTTATAGATGAAGGTACAAGTCCTGTTATTTCTCCAAATAGCAATAAAATTGCTTTTATCAAATCAGGCCAAATATGGGTTTCTCCTATTGATGGTGGGGGTGAACCAAAAAAACTTTTTCATTCTAGGGGGACAAATGGTTCACAGGTTTGGTCACCTGATGGAACAAAAATTGCTTTTAGATCAAATAGGGGAGATAGATCATTTATTGGAATTTATGAGAATGAAAATGTTCCTTTAAAATGGTTAGATCCTTCGTATGATAGAGACTCTTCCCCAAGATGGTCACCTGATGGAAATGAAATTGTTTTTATTAGACAACCAGGTGCAGCAGGTAAACCTAATCCGATATTAGGAGGAAGACATATTCCTTGGAAAATTGTAAAGGGAGACATAATTTCGTTAAGATCTAAAGTATTATGGGAACCACCTAAAACGCTGAGAGGATCAATTCCAAGAACTCATGGAGGAACAAATTTGCATTGGGCTTCGAATAGAATAGTTTTCTTGTCCTATCATGATGGATGGCCTCATTTATATTCAATTCCTGAAGATGGGGGAGAAGAACTTTTACTTACTCCAGGTGAATTTATGTGTGAATACATAAAATTATCTCCTAACAAAAAATCTATAGTTTTTACTGCAAATACGGGTAATGACAAATATGATATTGATAGAAGACATATTGTAAAAGTATCAGTTGATAAACCTGATTTGGAAGTTTTAAATGAGGGGGATGGATTAGAATGGACTCCTTTAATTACAGGCGATAATTCTAAAGTTGCATATATTAGCGCTACATCTTCTAGACCGCCTCTTCCAACAATAATGAATTTAGAGGATGGTGATATTAATGTTCTTGCTGAAGAAAGAATTCCAAATGATTTTCCTTTAGATAAAATGGTTATACCAACGCAAATTAAATTCAAATCTATTGATGGTGTATCAATTCACGCAACTAAATTTGAAAAAGAAGATGGTAAAAATAATAAGCCAGCAATCATATATATTCATGGTGGTCCGCCTAGACAAATGCTTCTAGGATGGCATTATTCATCTTATTATTCAAATGCATATGCTTTAAATCAATACCTTGCAGATCAAGGTTTTGTAGTTATATCAGTTAATTATAGGTTAGGTATAGGTTATGGATATGAGTTTCATAATCCTGTAGATGGTGGAACAAGAGGTGCGTCAGAATATAAAGATATTAAGGCTGCAGGGTTATGGTTGAGGAAACAATCTAATGTTGATACTGATAGAATATATGTTTATGGGGGAAGTTATGGGGGATATCTAACAGCTATGGCACTGGGAAGAAATTCTGATATTTTTGCTGGTGGTGTTGATATTCATGGTGTTCATGATAGGACAAGATATAGTTATCTAAATAATAATTATTATGAAAAAGCTGCTGATTATGAGTTGGGAAGAAGGACTGCTTGGAAATCTTCACCTATATCAAATGTGAATACATGGAAATCTCCTGTTTTAATTATTCATGCAGATGATGATAGAAATGTAGATTTTAGACAGAGTACAGATCTTGTACAAAGACTAAGAAAAAAAGATGTCTACATGGAAACAATTGTTATAGTTGATGATACTCATCATTTTATGATGTTTGATAATCAGATGAAAGTAAACAAATCTACTGCTGATTTTTTAATTAGACTTTCTAAAGGTTTAGTTAATTAATTTTATTGGATCATCTCTAACAGTTATTATATCTGAAAATACCTCTTGGTTATCTAGTTTTATGATGATTTTATATTTGCCTGGTGATATATTAATATTTTTGTAAATTTTATCACCGAATATTTTTTCTCCTCCAGCATACATTCCGTATTCATCTAAAAGATTTTTTCTTAGTAAATTTATTTCTCTGAAAGATTTTTTATTATTAAAATCAAATTTTTCAAGATTTTTTTTATTAGTTGCAATGTTCTGTAGAAGTTTTACTAAATCTATAAATTTTAATTTATAGTTATTAAACTCATTTTCATTTCTTTCAAGAGTAAAAGGCCAAATAAATCTATTAATTCCTTTAACCATATCTACTTCTTTAGAATAAAAATTTGTTTCAGCCAAATTACTTATAGATATTTCGCCTTTAATGTTTGAATTGCTAAAAAAGTTAATAATTGAACCATATGGTGGGTTTTCACCTCTAAATTCAAAATAAGGTTGTTTTCTTCCAGTATTTATTCTAATCCACTGTGTAGATTCTCTTGTATCAAATAATTTATTTTTATTATCTGCATTTAAGTTTCTAAGCGGGCTTATATCATCTAGAATCCATATGCTTCTTCCATGTGTTCCTGCAATCAAGTCACCATCTCTTGGATGAATTACTAAGTCATGTATAGCTACAGTTGGAAGTTTTGAACCTAGTTTTTCCCATGATAATCCTCTATCATAAGAAAAATATACTGACTCTTCGGTACCTATAAAAAGTAAGTTTGGATTTATTGGATCTTCTTTTATGACATAAACCGAATAATCTTTTGGGAGATTCGAAGTTATATTTTTCCATCTTTTTCCATAATCCTCAGTAACGTAAACATAGGGGCTATTATCATCAAATCTATGATTATCAAATGTTACATATGCTCTTCCTTTTACATGCTTAGATGCTTCTACTCTACTAACCCATATTTTTTTAGGTACTTCTTTGATGTTAAGTTTTACGTTTTCCCAATTTTTCCCATTATTTTTAGTTACTTGAACATTTCCATCATCTGTTCCAACCCATATTATTGTAGTATCAATAGGAGTATCACTTATTGTAATAATTGTAAAATGATTTTCTCCTCCAGTATTGCTGTTAGTTAGGCCTCCACCATTAGAAGTATTTCTTAATTTTTTGTCATTAGTAGTTAGGTCAGGACTGATGATATTCCATGTATCACCTCTATCATATGATTGAAAAAGATAATTTGAACCAAAAAGTACTTTTTTAGAATTATGAGAAGATATAATAAATGGACTACTCCAGTTAAATCTAAATTGTGGAGGAAGTAAGGTGCGATCGGGTCTTTCACGAAAGAACCAATGCTCACCAGGATCTATAGTGTATCTATTCCTTGTTTCATCATAGTCATAATCAACAAATTCATTAAAATTTTTTATTGTTTCGGGAGTAGGTGTTATAAAAGTATATTCTCTAGTTTCAATATTTTGCCTAGCAACAAATCCAACGTGGTTAACGGTATATACAGTTCTCCAGTCATCTGGATCAATTTGAGTATGAAAACCATCACCCTCAGCAATCCATGTACTATGCATATTTAGTATTCCTCTATATTCTCTGCTATTGCTAGGTGTTATCCATAATCCATTATCTTGAAGTCCTCCTCCAACATAATATGGATCTCTCATATCAACTCCTATAGCATAATACTGTCCAATAGCCATATTATTATGTGAAAGCCATGTATTTCCTCCATCAATAGATAGTCGTGAACCTTGGTCAGTAGCTAAGTACATAATTTTATTATCATAAGGGGCAATCCACATGTCATGATCATCACCTCCATTTGTTCTCCATCTCCTAGATGAAAATGTTTTTCCTCCATCATTTGAAATCATGAATCCCCTTGAAACCACATATATATTGTTGGGGTCAATTGGATCTATTTCAATTTGACCATGATAGAAAGGTCTAACTGCATGTTTAAGTAAGTGTTTCCATGATTCACCTTGGTCATATGAAATATAAATTCCCGTACCAGGCTCATCTTTAGGTAAATTTTCATCTGCCTCATATGCCATAACCATAATATCTGGGTTATTTAAGTGAATAGATATATCAATCATTCCACTACTACCTCTTGCAAGACCTTTGGTTATTTTTTTCCAAGATTTTCCTCCATCAATTGATTTATATAAACCACCATTTTCTCCTCCACTAATAAAACTCGCTGGTTGTCTCAGTCTATGATAAAAGCCGGCGAACATTATATTTGGATTATTTGGATGTATGACTATTTCAGTACATCCAGTTTTATTGTCTGATGGTAAACCTCCACCTATTTTTCTCCAAGATTTTCCTCCATCTATAGTTTTAAAAAGACCTCTTTTACCAGTGTAACCCCATAAATGACCTACAGCTGCTACAAATACAACATCAGAATTATTAGGATGAATTTCTATTTCCGCAATTTGGTGGGTAGATTCTAATCCCATATTTATAAAAGATTTTCCTCCATCAATAGATTTATAAATTCCATCGCCGTATGCACTGGAATTTCTATTAGCAGATTCTCCAGTTCCTATCCATATAACATCTAAATTATTTTGATCAAATTTTACAGAACCTATTGATCCAGATCCGTATTGATCAAATATACTTTCCCAAGTTATACCAGCATTCTCTGATTTAAACACTCCTCCGGACGCGGATGCTATAAGAACTTTTCTATAGTCAGAATTACTTGCATCTATCGCAGCAATTCTACCCATCATATTTGCAGGTCCTATGTTTCTCCATTTTAAATCATTTGTTATTTGATTAGTTGTCTGACCTTTAATGTTTATTGAAAACAGAAAAAATAAAAAAAATAAATTTTTAAAAAATTTCATTTAGTTATGATTCATATGACCATTTTCCTCCAACCATAGTTCTTTGAATAGGAATATCAATAATGGTCATTGGATCTACTTTTGTAGGATTTTTATCTAATATTACTAAATCAGCTAATTTTCCAACCTCTAAGGATCCTTTAATATTTTCTTCAAAAGATGCATAAGCACCATTAATTGTTCCAACTTTAATAGCTTCTTCAACTGAAATTTTTTGGTTAGGACCCCAAATTTCTCCATTATAATCAGTTCTAGTGACACTAGATTGAATCGCCATCATGGGTTCAAATGGACCTGGGGGATAGTCAGAAGTTTGTGTTACATTGATTCCTGCATCTAGAAAACTTTTTACAGCAAACATATTTTCTAATCTATCTTTCCCGTATTCTTTCATTTTTTCTCCATGCCAATAAACATAAGTTGAGAATGGTGTAGGAATGGCGTTGAGTGCTTTTATTCTTTTTATTAAATTATCGTTTATAACAGTGCAGTGCTCGAGTCTAAATCTAGGATCTTTTTTATAATTTTCTTTTTGTAATCTTTCATATACATTAAGTGCTATATCAATTCCAATATCTCCATTTGCGTGAATTCCAATTTGCCAATCTTTATTATGAGCTTTAATTGCTTGATTGTATAATTGTTCTTCATTATTTACTATTATTCCATAATCATTTGGTCTTCCAACATAAGGTTGAGATAATCTTGCAGTTCTTTCTGAAATAGATCCATCACAGGTGAGTTTCATTCCACCAATTTTAACCCATTTGTCTCCATCACCAGTTTTTTTACCTGTTTGAATAATTTCATCTATTGCATAACTTCTTATCATACAATAAATTCTTGTTTTAAGTTCATTATGCTCATGTGCATCTTGATAACTTTGTAATGATCTAGCACCTGTTCCTGCATCAGTAACTGAAGTAATTCCAGTTTTAGCCATCATATCTGAAATAATTTTTGCTCCTTCTTGGTAGTCTGCCTTGGTAAATTTGTTTGGAATTAGATTTTCAATTGCAGATGTAGCACTCTCAAGTAATCTTCCAGTTAATTCACCTGATATAGCATCTTTTTCAATGTGACCTCCTTCCGGGTCTGGTGAATTTTTATAGATTTTTGCAAGAGATAGCGCCATTGAATTCACGTATGCTGTATGACCACCTCTATGTCTAATTATTACTGGATGATTAGGAGCAACCTCATCTAAATCTTTATTGTTTATAAATCTTTTTTCTTTTATTTTAGTGTCATCATATTTAAATCCTGAAACCCATTCACCTGTAGGTGTAATTTTTATTCTTTCATAAATTGCATTTTTTATTTCTTCTATTGATCTTAAATCACAGTCTACATTTCTAAGGTGTGATCTTCCGGATGATGCGGGATGGGAATGTGAATCGATAAAACCTGGAGTAATTGTTTTTCCTTCAATATTAATTTTTTTTGTAAAACCTGAAGCAAGTTTAAGAACGGAGTCATTGTTACCAATAGCTACAATCTTGTCATTTATTATAGCTATAGCTTCAGCTTTTGGCTGTTTTGAATTTACTGTAATAATGTTTGCATTGTATAATATAATATCCGGATTTTCTCTATAGAATGGGATTATTGCCAATGGTCCCACTGAAGCTAGAAACTGTCTTCTGCTAAGATTTTTCATTATTGAGGTATGTTTTTTTAAATATAATATTTATTTATTGATTTTATTGAATTCGTTTTCTAATTCCTTATCTGGATACATTTTTGATACCAAATATCCTGTAAGTATTCCCAATAATAATGCTGGTGCGAGTTCAGCTATTTTATCAAAGTATATTCCCACCCAGCCTATTGTAGGCATAACGAATTTAAAAAAAAGTACACCTAAAAATCCAGCTATCATTGAAGCGATAGCACCTTTTTCGGTAAATCCTTTCCAAAATAACGAAAGAATTATTGTTGGACAAAAACTTGCTGCTATTCCATGAAAACCTAGGAGAACAAACCAGAATATAGTCCTTTCAGGTGTTGAAATTGCTACTAAGATTGCTACTAATAAAGCAATTGAAGCTATCAAAAATGTTGTAAATCTTGAGATACCCGTTAAATCTTTTATATGAATTTTAGGATTAATTATTTTTTGATAGATATCTCTAACAATTGCGCTTGAGGCTAACAATAAAAGTGAATCTACTGTTGACATAATTGCTGCTAGTACCACTGCCATGTAAACTCCAACAAATGCTAGTGGTAATAAATGTTCTACCATAAGTATTAAGGAATTTTGTCCATTATTTCCTAATATACTATTTACATCTGATTCCATATCTGTGAAGAAATATCGAGCCATAATTCCTATCATTACAGCAGCCGAATCAGTTATAAGAGTAAAAAATATTGCTACCCATTTACCTTTTTCTATTTCTTGCTCACTTTTTATAGACATGAAGCGAACAAATATTTGTGGAGAACCTAAGAAAGCTAATCCAATACATAAATAACCAACAATTGTTGCTATGTTAACAGAATTAAATCCACCAGGTCCCCAAATAGAAATTAATCCTGGGTCTATGCTTGCAATACTTTGCCAAAATGGAACTTCATTATTTAAGAAAAAATATCCTATAAGTGGTAAGAAACAAAGAGCTAAAAACATTAAAGAACCTTGTATTAGATCAGACCATGCTACTGCTATAAATCCGCCGAATATTACATAAAAAAGAACAATGGTATACCCTGCTATTGCTCCTAGAAAATAATTCCAATTTAGGAATGCTTCAAAAGCTGAACCAGTGGCATCTATTTGAGCACTAACATATATTATTATAAAAAATGATAAAAAAATAGAGGATAATATTCTTAGGTGATTTGATTTAGATTTAAAACGACTAACTAAATAGTCTGGAATAGTGATAGATTGAAACTGATCAGTAATTCTTTTGAATTTTTTTGCCATAAACATCCATGCAATGGATACTCCTAATACTTCTCCTAATACAACCCAAAAGGCACTTATTCCCGCTATAGCACCTAAACCTGTTAATCCTAATAATAACCAAGCAGATTCACCAGTTGCTCTTGTTGAAAAGGCAACTACCCAATAGCCCAGTTTTTTACCTCCAACATAATAATCTTTTATGTCTTTTATTTTTTTTGACGACCACCAGCCTATGTAAAATAAAATCCCAAAATAGACTAATAATATTAAGAGCTTTATTTCCATATGATGATTAATAACAGAATTCATCAGCAATGGATATTGCTTTGGAAATAATTTCTATTCCTTCTTCTATTTCTCCTTTTGTTGCTATTAAAGGTGGAGCAACAAATATGAAATTCCATTTGGAATAAGTAAACATTCCAAGTTCTCTTAATTTTGCTGTTACTTTATTCATTATTTTCATTTCCGATGGATCAGCATTAAAAGGAGCCATTGGCTCTTTTGTTTTTCTATTTTTTACAAGTTCCAAACATCCTAACATTCCAGTATTCCTCCAGTCTCCTATTGATGGATGTTTTTCAATAAGCTTATCCATTAATTCATCAGTATATTTTCCAATTTTTACTGTATTTTCAATTAAGTTTTCTTTTTCATAAATGTCAATTACTGCTAATGCTGCAGCACAAGCAACTGAATGAGAAGAGTAGGTGAGGCCAAGCGGAAAGCTTTTATCGTTAAAAGTATTTACTATTTCATCTGAAACAATAATTCCACCCAAAGGGATATATCCTGAAGTAATTCCTTTTGCTACACTTATAATGTCTGGCTTAATATCATGATGTTCATACCCAAACCATTTTCCAGTTCGACAAAATCCACTCATCACTTCATCTATTATTAAAAGGATATCATATTTTTTACATAGTATATCAACTTTTTTTAAATATAATGGAGGATATTTAATACATCCAGATGAACCAGACTCTCCCTCCATTAGAATAGCAGCAATATTTTTTGGTCCTTCATATAGAATGGTTTTTTCTAAATTATTTATTGCCCTTTCTCCACATTCCTCAGGACTTGATGAATACCATGGACATCTGTAGTAATAAGGATTTTCAACATGAACACAATTTGGAACTTGTTGACTATCAACTTCATTCTTTCTTGGATCACCTCCTGCAGTTATTGCACCAATTGTAGCTCCATGATAAGATCTATAATGTGTTATTATTTTATGTTTATTAGTATATAATCTTGCAAGAATAATAGCATTTTCATTTGATTCAGCACCGCCTAAAGTAAAAAAAGTTTTATTTAAATTAGTTGGAGTAATTTCCGCTAATTTTTTTCCAAGACGTCCTCTTGAATCAGTAGTAAATGGTGGACAAACGTAACTTAAATTTTCCATCTGTTTTCTTACTGCTTCAGTAACTTCTTCCCTCCCATGACCAATATTCACATTCATTAGTTGAGATGAAAAGTCTATGTATTTTTTTCCTTTTTCATCATATAGATATACACCTTTAGCTTTTTTAACATGTATTGGATCCAAACCTTTCTGGTTTGACCATGCGAAAATTGTATGATCAATGCTTAATTGTTTTGAATTTACATACATTTAACTTTTCTAATAGTTGTTAACTCAATATAATTATTTTATACTATTAAATTTAATGGCATGAAACAATTTGAAAAAAAATTCAATTAAAATTTCTAGCGATTTTAAAAATATTCATTAGATGAAAGATATAAGATTAGGAATTGTTGGTTTGGGTAGATTAGGTTCTATTCATGCTGAAAATATATTGAATAAGATAAAAGGAGGAAAATTAATTGCAGCTTGTAGTTTAAATAATAATGAACTAATTCAAATTAAAAATAGAATCAATAGGATTAAATGTTACAATGATTTTAACAAAATGATAAACACATGTCAGTTAGATGGGGTAATAATAGTTTCTTCTTCGGATCAGCATTGTAAACATTCAATGATAGCATTGAAAAAAGGCCTACATGTTTTTTGTGAAAAACCGTTGGGAACAAATCTAAATGAATGTTTAAAAATTAAAAAGTTGGTAAATTCTCAGAAAGATTTAATTTTTATGTTAGGATTTATGAGAAGGTACGATCCTTCATATATTTATCTTAAAAAGAAAGTGGATGAAGGATTAATAGGAACGCCTATACTTTTTAGGGGTTACTCTGTTGATCCAGAATCTCTAATTTTAAATTCAATAAAATATGCTAAAAATAGTGGAGGTCAATTTCTAGATATGGCTATTCATGATATTGACTTATCTAGATGGATACTAAAAAGTGAACCAAAAACAATTTATTCACTAGGAGGGTGTTTTGCTCATCCTGAATTTTATAAATATAATGATGGTGACAATGTTGCTTCCTTAATGCAGTTTAATAATGGATGTATGGTTTTCTTTCTTGCTGGAAGAACAGCTTCTCATGGTTACAATGTAGAAACAGAAATAATAGGTACTAAAGCTACCATCAAAATTTCATCCGCACCACAAAAAAGTACTGTACAAATTCTTGACAATAAAGAAATTAGTAAAGAATGTTTTCAATCATTTCAAGAAAGATTTAAACAGGCTTTTATAAATGAAATTCAGGAGTTTATTGATTGCATTATTCAGTCAAGGAAACCAGAGGTTAGAGTTGAGGACGGATTAAACGCAACTTTAATTGCTCAAAAAGCTACAGAATCTTTTAGAAAAAATAAATTGATACGTTTTTCAAAATATTATTAACCGAGTAAGATATATATCATTATTGTAAAAGAGGCAATTATGACAGATAGGATTTTAGCATATTTCCATTCCTTTAATTCTATGAAATTTTGATTTTTTATGTTCCCCTTTTTTTTATTTGGAAAAATACTAGAAATAATAAACATGGTAATCATATTTAGGATAAATTCAATTCCCCAAACATGTACAAAATGAATATCTGATTTAAAAATAAAAGTTACACTTATATAAAAAAATAATCCCACAAATAAAGAAGATTTTGCAGCAATAGCAGAAATGTTTTTTGTAAAAAAACCTGCGATCATAATCGACGCTATAGGAATAAAAAATATTCCATTTAATTTTTGTAGTAATTGATAAAGACCTTCTGGTGCATTAGCTACCATGGGAGCAACAACAATTGCAAAAATGGCTAATATTAAAGTAGTTAATTTTCCCACTTTTACTATTGTATTTTCACTTACGTTTTTATCGATGTGTTCTTTATAAATATCAATACTAAAAATTGTAGCTGCACTATTGAGAACACTATTGAATGTACTTAATACTGCTCCCATAATTATGGCTCCAAAAAAACCAACCAAACCTAATGGAAGTACTTTTTTAATTAGTTCGGGATAAATTATATCTTGATTTTCATATAAAGAATCTCCAAAATAATAATATCCTATAACTCCAGGTAAAATAATTATGAAAGGGATCATGATTTTAAGAATACCTGTAAACAACAATCCTTTTTGTGCTTCAATCAAGTTTTTAGCTCCTAAAGCTCTTTGAATAATTGTTTGATTCATACACCAAAAGTATATTTGATTAATGATCAATCCAGTAAATAATACTTCAAAGGGCATAACAGAATCACGTGTCCCTATGATATTAAATTTTTCAGGACTGTTATTATAGACTTTCATTAATCCATCTATTAAGTTGCCATCTCCAATACTGATTAATGCAATTAAAGGAATAGCACTACCACCAATTAATAGTCCATAACCATTAATTGTGTCAGAAATTGCTACTGCTTTTAAACCTCCGAAAACAGCATATATTGCACCAATAGTTCCTATGGCAATTACAGTTATCCATAATCCTTGCGCTTTAGAAATATTAAAAGTTTCTGAAATATTGAATATACTTTCTATATTAATAGCACCTGTATATAAAACTATAGGAAGAAGTGTAACAACAAATGATATTATTAAAAATAATGCAACTATTGTTCTTGTAGAATTATCAAATCTAGATTCTAAAAATTGTGGAATTGTAATGAGTCCCATTTTTAAATATTTTGGAACAAAATATAATGCAGAAAAAATTAATGCTAATGAAGAGGTAACTTCCCAAGCAATTATTATAAAACCATTTTTGTAGGAAGCACCATTCATTCCTATGAGATGTTCAGTAGAAATATTTGTGAGTAGCATGGAACCCGCAATTACTATTCCGGTTAGGCTTCTTCCTCCTAAAAAATATCCATCCTGAGATGATAAATTTTGGTTTTTTAGTTTATACCATGTATATATTGCAACGAAAAAAGTAAATAAAGTAAAAGTTAATACGGTTAACATTTGTCAGGAAATTTCTCTTAGTTCTACTTTTCTATTCTCTGTATAGGATAATTTTGCTGCTAATGCTATCTTTATTGACATGATAGCCTTTTTTATGCCTACCGAAGGGATATCATTATTAATTAAACAATTTATAAATTCTTTCATTTCATTTATATAAGCTTGTTTATATCTTGTAATGAAAAAATCCTTTGGAAATGGGGTTTTTACTCCTTTCCCATTTATTAGGAAAGTGGTTTTATCATTCTTTTTAGTTATTCCACACATTCCTTTAGAACCAAAAATTTCAATTCTTTGATCATATCCATATGCTGATTTTCTACTATTGTCTATAGCACAGATTATTCCATTTTCAAATTTTAAAGTTGTTACAGCAGTATCTATATCTCCGACTTGATTAATTTTTTTATTTATTGCATTTCCTGTTGAATAAATCTCTTTTACTTTATCATTAGCAATATTGCAAGCCATATCAAAATCATGAATTGCCATATCAATAAATAATCCCCCGGAATTTTTTATATAATTAATAGAAGGAGGATTAGGATCTCTACTAGTAATTTTTATAATTTGAACTTTTCCAATTTTTCCATTACAAATCATTTTTTTTACTTGCATAAAATCTGGATCAAATCTTCTGTTAAACCCAATCATGAATTTTATCTTAGTTTTATTAATAATCTTTAGTACTTTTTTAGTTTTTTCTAATGATAAATCGACAGGTTTTTCACAAAATATATCTTTACCATGTTTTGCAGAAAATATAATTTGTTCAGAATGTAGATTTGTAGGAGAACAAATTAAAATTGCATCTATTGCTTTATCTAATACCAAATTTTTATAAGATTTATAAAATTTATTTATACCATAATCTTTACAAAGTTTTTCTTTTTTTTCATCAATATCTGAAATTGCTCCAATTTCAATGGATTTAAGATGATTTGATAAATTATTAAGATGTATTTTTCCAATTCTTCCAACTCCTATTATTCCGACACAAATTTTTTTCATAGATAAAATTTACTTTATAGGTTAATAGAATATAGAAACTTTCTATTTTTTTTTGCATATTTTATTGGATTCCCCATACCTGGAATTATATCTTGTTCAACTACTATCCAGCCTTGATAGTTTATTTTTATTAATTCACTTGAAATTTTTTTAAAATCAAGATTTCCCTTATTTAGTTCACAGAAGATTCCATTTTCAATAAACTTAAAATAATCCCAATTATTTGTCACTCCTAATTCTTTTATTTTTTTGCTGTAGTCTTTAAAATGTACATGCCATATTCTTTCTCTATATTGTCTTATTGCATCGATTGGATTTCCTCCACCAAAAGAAAAATGTCCAGTATCTAAACATAATCCAATTAGATTTTCATCTGTGTTTCTCATAAAAAAATCGATTTCATCTGGAGTTTCAATGTATCCACCACAATGATGATGAAAAACAGTTTTTAAATCGTATTTTGAAAGAACTTTTTCTGCAATTTTATTAGCACCTTGCGCAAACGTTAATTTTTCTTTATTTGATAGCTTCATATTATTTTTTATTCTTCCAGAATTATTTGTTCTTTCTTTTATTGTGCAATTGTCGTCGGACAAAATTATTAGAGAATCAGAAAATCCAGCTTTTGTCATCAGATGAGATGTTTTTAATGCTTTTTTAATTCCTTTTTCGTAGTTTTCTTTTTTTGAAAGAGGTATGGGTACAAATGCTCCAACTAAACTTAGGTTTCTATCTTTTAATTCTTTTTTTAGTTTTTTAGGATTTGTAGGAAAAAATCCATAATCTCCTAATTCAGTTCCTGAATAATTACATTCTTTAATCTCGTCAAGTACTTTTTTATAGTTTGAATTATTTTTTATATCAAATTCTAAAATACCCCAAGAACAAGGTGCATTTGCAATTCTTATCATCTTTTAGTTATAAAATCTTTGATTTTTTTTTTGTTTGAGATATATTTTGTAAGCTTTATTTACGGAATTTATTTTAGAGGTTTCAGCTACCGGTACGTCCCACCAAGAATACCCTTCAAGTTCATGAAATCTATCGCACTGTGTATAAATTACAGTCGTTTTATTTATGCTTTTAGCTTCTTTGAGAGCATTTTCAAGATCATTATAATTTTCACATTTAAAAACATGCGCACCAAGAGATTTCGCATTTTTAGCTAGATTAATTTTCACTTCTTTTTCTTTTGGTTGGTTATCTCCAAAATCATTATTTTTTTTCTCATTTCTAAAAGAAAATCTAGTTCCAAATCCTTTGCTTCCAAGTGATCTAGATAAGGATCCTATACTCTTATATCCTTGATTGTCTATTAATACAATAGTGAGTTTTAAATTTTCTTGAATTGATGTAACTATTTCTTGAGCAAGCATTAGGTAACTTCCATCACCTACCATTACATAAATTTCTCTACTTGGATCAGCCATTTTGATACCTAATCCGCCTGCAATTTCATATCCCATACATGAATATCCATACTCTAAGTGAAATCCTTTATGATCTTTTGTTCTCCAAAGTTTATGTAAATCACCAGGTAAACTTCCAGCAGCACATACTACTACATCTTTATCATCCATAAAGTTATTAACAGCTCCTATAATTTCACCTTGGCTAAAAATTTTAGGGTTTCTATAATTATATATTTTTGAAACTATATCATCCCACTTAAGATTTAATTTTTTTACTTCATTTGAATATTTTTTATCTACTTTATATTTTGATAATGAAATATTTAATTCTTTAAGAATTGCTTTGGCATCTCCTTGAACCATTAGAGCACCATTTTTTGCGGCATCAAATTCATTATTATTGATATTAATAAATTTTACATTTTTATTTTGAAATGCTGTTTTTGATGATGTAGTAAAATCACTATATCTAGTTCCTATTCCAATTATTAAATCAGATTCTTTTGAAATTTTTACTGCACCAAATGTTCCGGTGACTCCAATTGCTCCTAATTGATGTGAGTCATTATATTTTAATGCTCCTTTACCAGCAAAGGTTTCAGCTACGGGTATATTTGTTATATCGACGAATTTTTTTAATTCTTCTGTAGCTTCACTATAATGAATTCCACCGCCAGCAATTATTAAAGGTTTCTTACTTTTTTTAATCCATTCAATTGCTTTTTTAATAATGTCTTTGTCTGCTCTTTGTCTTTGAATTTTCCATATTTTTTTTTTAAATAGATCACATGGAAAGTTAAATGATTCACTTTGAACATCTTGAGGTAGAGAAAGCATAACAGTTCCTGTTTCTGATGGAGATACTAATATTCTCATAACTTCAGGTAAACTGGATAGCAATTGTTCAGGTCTGTTAATCCTATCCCAGTATTTTGAAATGGGTTTAAAACAATCATTCACAGAAATATCTTGTGAAGAGTTTGATTCTAATTGTTGCAATGCCGGAGATACATTTCTTTTAGCAAAGATATCACCTGAAAGAAGTAAGACAGGGAGTCTATTAATAGTTGCACCAGCTGCAGCGGTTAACATATTAGTGCTTCCGGGACCAATAGATGATGTACAAATTAATGCATTTTTTCTATTTTTCATTTTAGCATATGCTGCTGCTGAATGAACCATAGATTGCTCATTTCTAAATTGATAATATTTAAGATCTTTTTGTTCTTGAATAGCTTGACCTATTCCTGCGACATTACCATGACCTAAAATACCAAAACAACCCGAAAAAAATTTATTTTCATTTCCATCTACATCAATATATTGGTTGTTTAAATATTGAATAATAGCTTGTGCTACTGTTAGTTTTATTTTTTTTAAACTAGAATCCTCCATTTTTTTTGATAAATTCTAACGTTTCGTTTAGTGATGGCATAAAGTTAGCACAACCAGGCTGTAAAACAATTAATGCTCCACAAGCATTCCCCATTCTACATGATTTTATTAAATCCCATCCTTTTAAATAGCCATAAATAAAACCACTTGCAAATGCATCCCCTGCACCAAGCACATTTAATACTTTTACAGGAAACCCATCAACTTTTTTACTAGTTCCATCAGACTTATAAATTGTAACTCCTTCTTCTCCACTTTTTACGATTAACGTTTTAACTCCGTGATCTAAAATTTGATAAATTGCTTTTGAAAGATTCCCTGTAATTTTAGGAGATGAAATTTGTTGGTCGGTTATTATTACTTGATTTTTCGACTTGATATTTGTTGCAAGGATTTCTTCTTCTGTTCCCACTACTATATCTATATATGAAAGAATGGATTTTGTTATTTTTCCAAAAGAAAATATATCTTTCCATTGATCTATTCTGAAATCTAGATCATGTATTATATCTATATTATTTTTTTTTGCAATTTTTATTGCATGAAATACTGCACTTCTACTAGGTTCTTTATTAAGCGATGTCCCTGAAACTTCCAAGATTTTACATCTTTCAATTTTAAAATTATTCACTTGTTCTATATTTATCATACTATCTGCTGCGTTTTCTCTATAAAAAACAAGAGGAAATTTATCTGGAGGTTCTATTCCCAATAATACAGCACTTGTTCTAGAATTTGAGATTCTAGGAATATTTTTAGTGTTTATTTTTTCTTTATTTAAAAAATTCAAAATAAAATCACCTACTTTGTCATCACCTACTGCAGTTAAAATCTCAGATTTTAAACCTAATCTCGAAGATCCAACTGCTATATTAAGAGGTGAACCTCCCACGTAAGCATTAAACCCTTTTATGTCTTTAAAATCTGCACCTATATTTTGAGAATACAGGTCTAGTGAAGATCTTCCAATTGTTATTATATCAACTTTTTTTTCAATTTCCATTATTAATTTGCATTTACCATTGGCACTCTTGGATCTTTACCTTTCCAAGATTTGTAAATCCACTTGTGATCAGGATCATCAGAATTTGCTAAAGATTGATCGGTTCCAGCTAAAAAATTAAGATAATATACATTGTATCCATGGCCCGCAACAACTGGATGATAACCTTTTGGAATGGTTACTAAATCATTATTTTTTGCAAAGACTATTTCATTTAAAGTTCTGTCAGAAGTATAAATTTGTTGAATAGCATAGCCTTGACTTTTATCTATTTTGTAAAAATATATTTCTTCAAGTTTAGCTTCTATAAGATTATTATTTTGATCTAATGTTCTTTTATCATGTTTATGAGCTGGAAAAGAACTCCAATTTCCAGATGGAGTATAAACTTCTACTGATACTAATTTGTGACAATCAAATCCTGGTTCTATTAAAGAATTAATTTGACGAGTGGCATTGTCTCCACCTCTTATTTCTATTTTTACTTCATCTGGTTTTTTAAAATATGCTGGATGATCCTCATTAGTCTCACAGTATCCGCATCCGATATCAAGAATTTCACTTTCAGCTTTTAACTCAAAATCTGTATTTTTTGGTAAATATAAAGTATGCGCTATTCCATGAAAAACACTTTTTCTTCCATTAAATGTTTTCCAATTTCCTTTATTTGATTTAACAGAGTAGTTACCTGAAAATAAAATTATTCCATATTCGTACTCACCTGTGTTTTCTTTCCAGCATTCTCCTTTTTTCATAATTCTAGCGTTAAAGTTTAACAAACTCCAACCGGCTTTATCAACAGATAAGGATTGATATATTCCAAAATTATTTAATGGTTTATGCATCAAAGAATATTTTTTATTTTTCATAAGTATAACTGATTAGCTCATCCAATTTTTTTTGGCACTTTGATTCCATTTTGAAGTTCTTTTTTTAAGTTGTGTCCAAAAGTTAATAGAGCTTTTCCCTGTTATGTCACCAATTCCAAATCTAGATTCATTCCATCCACCAAAAGAAAATGGTTCTCTTGGAACTGGAACACCAATATTTACACCTACCATTCCAGCGCTAACCCTTTCAGTTACATAATTAGCTAGGTTTCCATCTTGTGTGTAAACTGAAGAAGCATTTCCATATTGTGAATTATTTTCAATAGCTATTGCCTCATCAATTTCATCAGTTCTCATAATGGCTAGAACTGGGCCAAAAACTTCTTCCTGAGCAATTTTCATTTCTGGTTTTACATAATCTAGTATAGTTGGCCCTACATAATAACCATTTTCTTTACCGGAAACTTTTACTCCTCTACCATCTAAAATAATTTTAGCCCCATTTTTTTCTGCTTCTTCAATATATTTTTCAATTCTAATTTTTGCTTCTTTAGAAATAACTGATCCTAAATTTTTTCCTGCCACAATAGTTTTTGCTTTACTAGCAATTTTATTTATGATAGAATCAATTTTTCCAACGCCTACCATTGCAGATGCTGCCATACATCTTTGTCCAGCACAACCAGACATGGAAGCAATTATATCATTAGAAGCCATTTCTTCGTTTGCATCGGGTAAAACAATTAAATGATTTTTTGCTCCTCCTAATGAAAGACATCTTTTAAAATTGGAAGTGGTTCTTTGATATACATTTTTAGCAATTTTTGTTGAACCAACAAAAGAAATTGCAGATATATCTCTATGATCACAGATAGCTTCTACAATATTTTTGTCCCCATTAATAACATTAAATACTCCATCTGGAAGACCTGATTTTTTTAGAAGTTCTGCAATTTTTGATGCCCCTACAGGAGTTTGTTCAGAAGGTTTTAGTATCATACAGTTTCCAAGTACTATTGCATTAGGAATGGTCCACATGGGTACCATTATAGGAAAATTAAATGGAGTTATTGAAGCTACTATTCCTAAAGGAACATGAGATGATCGACATTCTACACCTCTACTTACTTCTTGTATTTCATCGTGGATTATTTGTGGCATGGAGCATGCAAATTCTGTAAGTTCAATTCCTTTGAGTATTTCTGCTCTTGCCTCTTCAAAAGTTTTTCCATTCTCTTGACAGATAGAATTTGCTAAAGAAGTAATATTATTTTTTAGTTCATTCCTGAATTCATAAAAGAAATCTACTCTTTCCTTTAATGTTAAGTTTGACCATTTATAAAAAGCAGATTTTGCTGAAGAAACTGCATTATTTAATTCTTTTTTAGATGAACATGTTACTTCAGTAAGTTTTTCTCCATTTTGTGGGTTCCAAACAGGAATTGTTTTACTCGTAGAATTTTCAAATCTACCATTTATAAAATTGTTTATTTTTTTAATCATTATATCTATTGTATTTTTTTAGTATTTCAATTAATCTTTCATGTGGCAATTCATAAACTTTATTTCCATTTATACCAACCATTGTTTCTGCACTAATTAAAGCATTAAGAATAGCTTCTTCAGTTGCTTGTGCAGTTGCTAGAAAAAAAGGATTCATAAAATCATTTGGAAGAAAAGTTACAGATTTTTCAATTTCTCTATTTGCTGCATCTTTATTTGCTGTGGAGAAAGCAATAAAAATGTCTCCTGAACCATTTGAACCATATCCACCAACTCTTGAAATTCCAATCGGAACTCTTCTAGCTATTCTCTTTAATTGATTAGGTATAAAAGGAGCGTCGGTTGCTACTATTACAATTATTGATCCCAATCCTTCTCTTTTTTCTCCATAAGTTAATTCTGGTTTAAGGTCTTGAATTTCTTTTCCTACAGGTACTCCTGCAATTGTTAATTGGTTTCTATTACCATAATTTGCTTGAACTAAAACACCTAAAGTATATTCTTTTCCATTAACATTTATTTTTCTAGAGGAAGTCCCAATCCCACCTTTAAAACCATGGCATATCATACCTGTACCACCTCCAACACCTCCTTCTAAAACTTTACCAGTAGAGGCAATGTTTAATGCTTCTATAGCATGTTCTTTTTTAATATGAAATCCATTAATATCATTAAGACTTCCATCATATGTTTCTGCCACTACAGGTAATGCCCAAAAAAGATCTTTAATATTGTAGAGGGTATTAAATATTTTATTTTTGTATTGCCATTCTATTACAGCATCTCTAACGACTCCAACACTATGTGTGTTTGTTATCATAATTGGACCTTCTAAAAATCCTGATTCTTCCACCCATGTTGTTCCCGTCATTTCACCATTTCCGTTAAGAGAATACCAACCTGCAAATACTGGATCATATTTTTTTCCTCTTGGAAGAATTGCTGTTACTCCCGTTCTTATTGGTCCATAACCAACTTTCAAATTTCCATCTCCTTTTTTTATAGTTACATGACCAACTTCAATACCTTGTATATCTGTTATAGAATTATATTTCCCTGTAATTCCATTTAAAGGAATTCCAAGATCTCTTGCTCTTATGTGTTTAATTTGATTTGAATTGTTATATAAACTATCGTTTTTAGCATTATTATTTAGGGTTAATGCCAATAATATGAAAATTGTAATAATTAGTTTCATAATTTCATTGTTATATAAAAATCATATTTTAACTTAATATAATGAGAGTTGAATCTAAAAAAGAAGAGTTTTTGAATTTTTTGTCTCATTTTATTGGATTGATTTTAAGTTTTATTGGATTGATTTATTTAATAAATTTAACTTATATGGATCCTAATAAAACTAAATTTTATGTTTCCATTGTATATGGGGGTTCACTAATTTTTATGTATTCGTGCTCATCATTATATCATTATTTTTATAATGCTAGCTTTAATAATAAACTTAGGATTATTGACCATATAAGTATATTTATTTTAATTGCTGGTTCTTATACACCTGGTTTACTATTGAAACTTCAATTTAGTTTAGGGATAGAATTAATGTATTTAGTGTGGGGAATTGCTGTTATTGGTACTATTTATAAATATTTTTTTATTGATAAATTCAAGAAATCTTCTCTTTTTTTATACATTTTAATGGGGTGGTTAATAGTATTAGATTTTGATGCAGTTGTAGCAACTCTTTCCGTAGAAGGGTTAAAATATATGATTTTTGGAGGGTTGTTTTATATGATTGGTGTTATTTTTTATTCATTAGATAGAATAAAATATAATCATGTTATTTGGCATATTTTCGTTTTGGCTGGGTCTATTAGTCATTATATGATGGTATTAACTATTATTTAATTATTTCTTACAAAATATATTCTATTATAATTAGCATCATATTTTCTATTCATAAGATCATTATAAATCTCATAAGATTCAATAATTAACGTGTCTTCTTTTATCTGAATAAGATTATCAATTGATTCTCCATATTTAAAAAAAATTTTCATTTTATCTCCATCAAGTTTAAAATCATAAAATCTTCTATCACCATTTTTAAATATCATTTCAATGTAGTTCCATTCATTAATATATATTTTTCTATCTCCAAAATAATTACAGTGAGAAATTTGAAAACCTAGAGCATTATTTTCTAAGCAAACTCTTTCCCAGTTACCAACTAAATTTTCTATAGCTACATCTTCTGATATATTATTAACATTTAAAAAAATTAAAAAAATAAGATGGAACATTAGTTAATAATTTTTTCTTTATAGTTATCTATTTTAATAAAGTTAATAGAATTCATATTTAATCTTTTTAATTTGATCATTATTAAATTTTAAGTTTCAATTTCTTAATTTAGTTTATAATTATTTTTATGAAAATGAAATTTAAGAATTATTTAATAATAATAATTTTATTCTTTTCTTATAAGAATCTCTACAGTCAAATTGATATAGGTATTCATGGTGGATTAAATTTATCAACTATTTCTCTTCCTAAAATAGATATTTCTGATGTAGGCATCGGTTTTTTACCTGCTTACTCATTAGGAGTTAGAATAAATTATAAGATAGTTAATGATTATTCATTTATACAAGAAATTAATTATTCTATTAAAGGCCATAAAGTAAATATTTTGGGAACAAAGGAATATTATAATAATTCATATATAGAAATGCCTTTTTTAGTTTCTTATAAACCTCAAAATATAAGTTTTGAAGTTGGACCATATCTAGGATTTGCATTAAAACAAGTAATAAGAAATTCTTCAATTGATTATGTTGATTATGGTAAAATTGGTAATAATCAAGACGATGATGATACACTAAAACCAATAGATATTGGAGTAAAGTTTGGTATAAGCATTAGTTTAGAAAAAATTGTATTAAGATCTAGCGCGGCATTTGGTATTAGTAATACTAGACCTGGGGGTGGAGGTGGAAATTCTGTAAAGAATATATCTACACAATTTTTAATTGGATTTCCAATATATTTGTTAGATGATAAAATTAAAAAGAAATAGTGCAGAAGGTTTATTAGGAGGAGTATGTGAGGGAATGGGAGAATATTTTACTATTGATCCTATAATATTTAGATTAGCTTTTATAGCATTTTCTTTTGCTATAGGAGGTGGAATTTTAACCTACATAATAGCTTGGATTTTAATACCTGATAAGAATTAATTTATTTCTTCTAAAAGAAGATAGGTCATACCTAATGTCCCATCAATAAAATTACCAATTTTTATATTTTCATTAGGACTATGTTGGTTATTATCCTTATTTACTGAAGGGTATGTTAATGCAGGAATATTTAGAGTACTTACAAATGGAGATATAGGTATCGATCCTCCAGAAGTTCTGATTTTAATAGGTTTTCTTCCAAAAGCTTTATAAAGAGCACTAGAAGCCCAGATTCCTATAGGTGAATTAATATCAGTTCTAAATGCTAGATAACTAATACTTGAGTCAAATCGAACTATATGTTTTTTTGTATTTCTTTCTTCATGAGTTGGATCTCTATTTTCAATAACATATGCTCCTTCTTTAATAATATGATTTTTAACAAGATCAATTAATTTTTTAGGATCGCTTTCTTTTACAAGTCTTATATCAATTTCTGCTATTGCTTTATCAGGTATAATAGTTCTAACTTCTTTTTTAACCCATCCAGAACTTAAACCTCTTATGTTTAATGATGGGTATTGTATTGATTCTTGATAATTTTTTCCAACATTATCTGGAAATGCTATTCCTAATTGTTTTTTTATTTTATTTTCATCATCAGGAACAGCTGAAAGAATTTTACTTGTATTTTCATCAATTTTTATTCCATCATAAAATTTAGGAATCAGGACCCTTCCAGAATAATCTTTCATTGAAGATAAAATTTTTGATAGAGTAAAAGCTGGATTAGGAGCATAATTTCCAAAATGCCCACTATGTTGAGGGGTTTTTGGTCCATATGATGTAAGGGTAATTTTGCTTATTCCTCTTGCCCCAAAAGTAAGGGTAGGTTCATTAGAAGGATGTGATGGACCATCAATAATTAATAGAAAATCTGATTTTAATTTTTCTTTATATAAATTAACGGCACTTGAAATTGTAGGAGAACCCATTTCCTCTTGAAAATCGATAATGAGTTTAATGTTAAATTTAGGCTCTAGGTTTAATTTATTAATAATTTTTAAAGCATTGATCAGCATCATTGGAGGACCCTTATCATCACTTGTAGATCTTCCAAAAATTCTCCATTCCCGATTAGGATTATTATAAATCCTATTTATATCTATTTTATTCCAATTTCCTTCTATATTTTCTTTTAATACTGGGATGTACGGATTTTTTTGATTCCATTTAGATGGATCAACGGGTTGACCATCCATATGAAAATAAATAAGTACAGTTTTTAATTTTTCAGATATGATTTTGTTTGCAATAATTAGAGGATGATTTGGTATTTCTAAATTGTTACTATTTGCATTTACTTTTTCAATAGTAAATCCAAGTTCTAGAAATGTATTTTCACACCATTTAATATTTTTATCTATATTTTTTGTATCATATCCGTCGTTAGGAATAGAAAGAAGTTCAAAAAAGTTATCCCAATTTTCTTGTATTATTTGATAAGCAACATTTTTAATTATATCATTTGTTTGGGAGTAAGTCAAGCCTGATTTTAATAAAATCAATAAGATGAATAAAATTATTTTATTCATCTGCAGTCTTTTTTTTTCTAATATATATTTTCCCAGATGGTTTAATTTTTGTTGAATTTTTTTTTCTTACAATTTGTGCTAGTCTTCCCCTATCATTTTTTGATTTTTTGGACATATTAAAGTGCTAATTTTTCTTTTAGATATTTATTAATAATAAATTTTCCATTTTCTAATCTTTGGATTATTAATGTATCTTCAGAAATATAATAATTATACTCACTACTACCACCATTTAATTTTATGATTTCAATAAAGTCATTATTGACATTATATTTATGCGAAGTAGTTCCTTTAGAATTTATTTCTATAAGGCTACCATCTTTTTTAAAATTAAGAATATTAGGTATTTCTTCACTACTTGATTGAATTAGTATTTTACTCCATAAACCAATTAATTTACTATTGTAAAGGTCAATAGTAGAATATAATATGATTAATAATAGAAATGTTTTCATAATTTTTTAATTATAATTTAATACATTTTATGCATATCATTTAACTATAGAGTCGATTTTTTAAATTTATACTATTGTGCAATTACATTGATTGATATTTAATAAAATATTTTTATTATTTTTGTAATCCAGCAAAAAATTTGCTGGCCAATAAACATTTTTAAATAAACATTTTATGTTAAAAATTTATTGTTGTTTGGGATTTAAATTAAATGTAAATTTTAAATTATGAGTAAACATACAAATAAAGTACATGGAAAGTTGAATTTTTTGATTATTGGAGTTGTAATTGTTATTGGTGCGGTTGCATACTTGTTAGTAAATAAGGGTACTTTTAACCCATCAGAATTAGCAGGTTCTGGTAAAGGTATTAAGGGTGTTAAAAAAGCTGAGAAGTATTCTAATAAAAACGAAGTAACAGTTGAACTCGATGGTGAGGAAATTCAAGAAGTATTAAATAATCAAGATTTTCAGAAGATGATTTCTTCTGGTGATTTTTCGAAATTGGCAGAGGATGCTGATTTTATAAAAATTCTTGATCATGATGGTATAGGTATTATGACTGATATCTATTCTATTTTAGAAGACGATGATTTTAAAAAATTGAGGAGGGATGGTGATAGACTTCAGATTAATGTGAAGTCTGGTGGAGGATCTTCTGGATCTGCTGATAGTAGATATATCGGTTCTGCAGGTAATCCTACTAATAGGGATTCTGGAATTATGGATGGAGGAGATGTTGAAATTCTTGATTTGCAAGTAATTAATAAAGTTGCTGCATTTCAAAAATTCATGAAAAGTGATAATTTACAAAAGTTCATGAAAGATGCTGCATTTCAAAAATTCATGAAAAGTGGTGCTGATTTTGAAAAGTTTCAAAAAGATGCTGCATTTCAAAAATTCATGAAAAGTGATGTTGCATTTGAAAAATTCATGAAAAGTGATAATTATCAAAAATTTATGAAAGACGCAACTCTTCAAAAATTTATGAAATCAACGAATTTAGAAAAATTTGCTAAAGTATCAGATTTGGAAAAATTCGCTAAAAGTGTTGCATTTCAAAAATTTTATAAAAATGCTGCATTTCAAAAATTCATGAAAAGTGAACAATTATCAAAAGTTCATGAAAAGTTCTGCATATTCTAAATTTGCTCAAAAAGGAGCAACTTTTGAAAAATTCATGAAAAGTGATAATTTGCAAAAATTCATGAAAGGATCAGAATTGTAAAAAATAATATGTAACATGTAATTTTATTACATATTAAAAAATTAAAGGAGGAAATTATTTATTTTCTCCTTTTTTTTTAAATAAAAACTATTAAATTCTAGGTATGAAAAAGGTTCTAATTTTTTTCTTCTTTTTTTTATTAGTAAATAATAACTCATTTTCTCAACTTAATAAAACAGAAACTGATGATTTTGATATTGTTAGTTTAAGCATTTATCACTCTTATGTTCTATCCCATGCCACAAGGTGTGCTCAGAATGCTTTAAATTTTCATAGAAAATTATTTGATTACGAACCTAGAGAAAAAATATCTGTATTGATTCAGGATTTTGGTGATTATGGTAATGGTGGTGCAACATCAATTCCTAGAAATATAATTTCAACTTGTATTTCTCCAATGAACTATGCCTTTGAATCTAGTGTTGCTGGGGAGAGAATATTTGCGATTATGAACCATGAACTTGTTCATATTACAGCATTAGATAATGCTTCTAAAAGTGATATTTTTTATCGAAAGTTTTTTGGTGGAAAAGTTCAAAATACAAATGATCACCCTATTTCTATGTTCTATAGTTACCTTACCAGCCCAAGATATTATTCTCCCAGATGGCTCCATGAAGGTATAGCTGTATTTGTGGAAACATGGATGGCTGGGGGTACAGGTAATGCATTAGGTAATTATGATGAAATGTTTTTTAGAACTAGAGTATTTGAAAATGCTCGAATTTATTCAGCTCAAGGTTTGGAATCTGAGGGTACTTCTGCAGATTTTATGTCAAAAGCAAATTCTTATTATTATGGCACTAGGTTTATGAGTTATGTTGCTCATGAGTATGGACCAAAACAATTAATTGAATGGATTAAAAGAAAAGATGGAAGTAAAAGAGGTTTTGCATCAAATTTTAAACATGTGTTTGGAATTCAAATTTCTGATGCATGGAATAGTTGGGTAGAGTTTGAAAAAGATTTTCAAAACAAGAACATTGGAAATTTAAAATTAAATTCAATTACAGAAGATGAGTTAATTACAGAAAAAGCTCTTGGGGGGGTATCTTATGCTTTTTATGATAAAAAAAGATATAAAATTTATGTTGCTGTTAATTATCCTGGAAAAATTCCTCATATTGCCTCAATAGATTTAAAAACTGGTAAGATAGAAAGATTAAAAGATATTAAGGGACCAGCTCTTTTTAATGTTACTTCTTTAGCATATGATGAAAAAAATGATTTATTGTTTTATACCACCGATAATAATTCTAATAGAGATTTAAATTCATATAATCTTAAAACAGGTGAGTCAATTATGTTACTGAAAAATTTTCATACCGGTGATTTAACTTTTAACAAATCTGATCAATCTTTATGGGGTGTTAGACACTTAAATGGTTATAATACCCTTGTTAGAATACCAAAATTTAATTCTGAGAATCCAAATGATTATTACACACAGTGGGAGCAAAAATATACTTTGCCCTATGGTCATGATATTTTTGATATTGATGTATCACCAGATGGATCTAAATTAAGTGCCGCTGTTGCTGATTATTATGGAAATCAGTATTTAAATATTTACGATATTGAAACTTTGGACAACGAAAATAAGGATGGTATTGTATACAATGAAGTTTTTAATTTTGAAGTCTCATCACCCCAAAGTTTTAGGTATACGGAAGACGGTAAATATCTTATGGGATCTTCATTTTACTCTGGTGTAAGTAATATATTTAGAGTTAATACTTCAACTTTTGAAATCGAAGCATTATCAAATGGAATTACAGGATATTTTAGACCTATTTTGATTGATGATAAAAAGATTTTTTCTTTTAGATATACAAGTAATGGATTTTTACCAGTTTATGTAGCTAATAAGACAGTTGAGAATGTTTCATCAATAGAATTTTTAGGTAATAAGACAATTCAAAAATATCCAGAGCTTATAGATTGGAAAACAGATATTCCAACATCTAAAACATTTGAGAATAATAAAATTAATGCTAAGGAAGGATATTATATTTCAGGAAAAGAAATGAAGTTAAATTATGCTTATCCTATTTTGATTGGATATAAAAATAATTTTGGTGTTGGATATAAATTTAATTTTAGTGATCCATTTAATTTCAAATCAATAGATTTTTCTGTTTCGTTTACCCCAAATCAATGGACAAATGGTTCAAATGATGGTGAAGACAAACTTAGTAAGGATGAACAAATTCATTCATCATTTAGTTATTCTACTACAAAATTCGGTGGATTTTTATCTGGCAGTTATAATTTTTATGCTTCATATAATAAAGCTAATTTTTATGACTTATTTGGTCCTACTAAAAGATCAAGAAAGGGTTTTAATTTTGGAATGGATTATAATCAATCAATAATTTATGATCCACCAAGACAGTTAGATTTTGATTTTGGTGTAGGAGCATATTACGGTTTAGATCAATCTCCAGAATTTCAACAAATTAATTTTTCGGAAGAATACAATACAAACATTTTTTATAATTTACACACATCTTTAACTTTTAGAGATATTAAAAGATCTGTGGGTGCAGTGGATGGTGAGAAAGGAATTAATGCATCACTAACCTTTTCATCTTCAATTACAGAAGGAAAATTTTATCCAAAAATGTATGGTAATTTAGATATAGGATTACAATTGCCTGTCAATCATACATCACTATGGTTTAGAAATTCTTTAGGAAGTTCTTTTAGTAATAAGTATAACCCATTTACTAGATTTGGTTTTGCCTCTTTTGGTAATAATTACATTGATTATTTATCATCCAAAATGTATAGAAGTACTTTTTCATTTCCAGGAGTTACTTATGATGGAATTCATGATATTGAAGAAGATACATATAAATATTTGATTGCAAAAAGTTTTTTTAAATCGATGGTAGAGTTAGTGTTACCTCCTATAAGGTATAGAAAGTTAGGATTTTTTAATTTCTTTGCAACATCTTCTAATCCTTCGATATTTGCTGGAGTTTTATTTTTAAATAATTATGATGAAATTTTAGATATTAACCAAAAAGAGAGTTTTAGTAATATTGGTTTTCAAATAGATACTAAGCTTGTTATGTTTTCTCATTTATCTGCAACATTGTCATTTGGTTGGGCACAAGCATTTGATAATAATGTAGATAATACATCATATGATGAATGGATGGTCTCATTAAAATTTTAATTTTCAAAAATTAATCATTTATGGATAAAAAAATAAAATCTAGTTTTCTTGGTTCTTTGTTGATAACAAGTCTTTATTTAGTTTTATTTTATCCTCTGATACTTATTAACAGATTCGATTGGTATGATTTATTATTAGTTATGCTTTCAATATCTCCTGGAATTTTTATCATGATTTTAATTTATAATTTAGATGAGTATAATAAAGAGCCGTTATGGTTACTTGCTATTAGTTTTATTTTAGGGGCTATTAATTTGCATTTGGATGTTGATATTCTTGAGTATGCATTTAGCTTTATTAATGTAGAGAATAATTTTATTAGAATTGGGGAAGAAGCATTAACTATTGCTATAACCGAAGAACTATTAAAATTTTCTGTTGTTATTTTAATAATATATCCAAATAAACATTTTGATGAACCTTTTGATGGGATTGTTTATTCAGTATTTGTTGGTATGGGATTTGCAACAGCAGAAAATTTAACTTATGTATTACAGGGAGGTGCTTCTCTTGCTTTTTTTAGAATGGTTTCTGCAGTTCCTGCTCATTTTGTATTTGCAGTTATTATGGGTTATTATTTAGGAATAGCAAAGTCTAGAAGAAAACATCAAGTTTTTTATATATGTGTATCATTAATTTCTCCTATTTTTTGTCATGCACTATATGATTACTTTTTATTTTTAGATTTTGTACCCGGTTTGTGGATAGGTGGTTTTGTTACACTTTATATTGCATTTATTTTTGCCAAAAAAGCAATTGTGGAACATCTAGAATCTTCTCCTTTTAAAAAATAATTATTTCATTACAAATTGAAATATTATTTTATTCATGTGAATATTAATATTTTTATAGTATCTAGATTAATTAGATAATTTTATTAGTAAAAATATACAGATATGAAAAATTATATGAACTTTAAAAACTTGACTTTTATTGGATTGTTATTTTTAGCTTTTCAAAATTATAAAACAAGAAATACCTTAAATGAATTAAAAGCTAAAATTGAATATTCACATTTTGAATTAAATGAAATAAAAAAAGAAGCTGTTGAAGCAAATAAGTATGCTAAATCTGCAAATACTATTGCATTTCAAATTCAGTCATCTATTATTAAGGAAAATAAATAATATGAAATTTAATATTTATATAATATTAATTTATTTATTTATTTTTTCTTTTAGTGGATATTCTCAAAAGATATATTCTTCACAGTATGAGTATCAAGCAGATGTAAAAGTTTTTGTTGTAGATTATATGTATCAGGCTGATTTAAAGGTTTTTAAGGTTGCACATGAATATCAAACAAAGGGAAATATTGGGTTATGGTTTTTTACTGATAATAGTTATAAATCAGATAAGAAAATTTATTTTGTAGATTATGAGTATCAGGCTGATTTGAAAATTTATATGGTAAAGTATAGTTATCAGGCAGGATGGAAAAATAAAGAAAAAATATACTTATTATTATAATCTATTTTTAGATTCCCCAGTTTTTTAAGTTGTTGTTTTTTGGAGCTGTTTTTTTGAGTCTATCTCTAATTTTAGGGATATACATAGTATTATACCTTAGTCTAGAAATTTGATTTGGATTTTCTTGATCACCATTCCAACAGTGCTCTGCCATATTTCCATAGTCCACTTCTCCATTATAATATGGATTAGTAGTTGATTCAAGGAACTCTTCAGTTAATACAACTGCATTATTTAAATAGTAGTTATCCATATCTCCACAATAAATATGTATTTTTCCTTCTAAGTCTTTTCCTATTTTATCCCAATCTCTTTTCATTATATAACTTAAATCATAATTTTCTTTCCAATATTCTGCAACTTCTTTATCAATTTTTCCAGTTTTTCTATCCCAAATTGGTTTTGGGTAACCATCTTTCCCAGTTGGTGAGTATACTGCTTGCCAAATATCCCATTGATCTCCTGATCTTCCTTTAGATCCAAGCGCTGATTCACGTTGGTTTATTTGAATTAGGTTATTTTTAATTATACCCTTTCCATCTCTCATACCTGCTCTAAGTGTTTTTCTATTGCTTCCTTCATGATAATACGCATTGTCATCTTCATATAAGTTTATTACTGTATACGCTCTAAAATCAATGGGATCTGGGCATGCAGCAAAGCAGCCGTTATATTCATTAGGGTAGAAGACTTGAACGGCTAATGATTCCCATCCTCCAGTTGATCCCCCATATAGAAATCTTCCCCAACCTTCTCCTACACCATTAAATAATTGCTCTATATGTGGTATTAATTCATAAGTTATTGCATCACCATATGGACCTAAGTTAGCAGAATTTACAGCATATGAATCATCATAATATGGGTTTTGATGTTGTATTTCAATAGCAATAAATCTTGGAAAATCATTACTTATCCAATTATGATAAAGATCATAAGCTTCTTTTTGCTGAATATATTTATAACCAGTTATCCCAAATCTTGAATTATAGATTGTATCTTCTTTTGGAGCTGTTGGTTGAGTTGTTCTAAACCCGCCAAATGTATAAGGAAAATGTCCATGAAATATCATCAGCGGGTATCTTGTTTTAGATTTTTTATCAAATCCATGTGGAACAAGAACATTTGCTTGTAAGTACATGTCTCTACCCCAAAATTTAGAAAGCATCTCACTTTTGATTTTAATATGTTTTGTATATTCAGTGTCTTTAGCAGGTTCAATTGGAGGTATTTCGTTTTCAAGAGTAATATGTATAGTTCCTGATTTGTTAATTTTTACTTTTTTTGGTGTACTATAAAGATTTTTTGGACTAATGTTCCATTTCTGACCTTCTCCCTGATCCATTGGTAATTGAACTGTGTATCCAGTTGATAAATTAAAGGTTTCATATTTGTGAAGTAGTGCTTGAACATAATATTCACCTTCTTTAATATTATTTATTGATTCAATGGGATAGCTAGAAGCTTCAGAATCAATTATTATTTTTTCACTAGAATTCCATGAGTTTACATCTACTCCAAAAATCATTTGGGTATTATGATTGTCATTTATCTGAAACCTAGGTTCAGAATAATTATTATTACTAATTATTAGCAGAACTCTTCCATCAAATCCATTCTCTTGAAATTTATCAGAATAATCTATTTCAAATTTTACCTTATTATCATTATTAATTTTATAGTGGTCAAAAAAAAGAAATAATAGACAAGTAAAAATTACTCCTTTGATAAAAGCCCACCACATACCTTGATATGGTGTTAATCCAAAAAATTTCAATTTTTTATCTACAAATTTTTTATGCCAATTCATATTTATATATTAATATTTAAAGATATGAAATAATTCCTAGGAAGACCAGGGTAGTAATATCTTGGTTGCCCACCTCCAAATCCTTTTGCATTTATAACTATACCAGATGCATATTTTTTATTTAATAAATTATTAATTCCTGAGCTAATTATAAATTTTATATTACTAAAATCAATATTTTTATAAGCTTTAAAGTTGATGATAGAATACTTATTGTTAAAAAGGGTATTTCCATCGTTCATGGGTATTTTTCCGACTCCATTAATGGAAATTATGGATGTAAAATTATTTAATCTAAACTTTAGATGACTTGAATATGTGTAGGAGGGGACTCCTGTTAATAAGTTATTAGAGAAATCTATTCCTAGATTATTAAAATCAACAAATTTATACCAATTTTTAAAAAAATTAGATTCTAAAGTAATTTCATTATCTGAGTTAGGTTTATAAATTAATAGATTAAACTGACCCTCAATTCCTGGGTGTGAAGTTTTACCAGCATTTACTCCAACAAAAGTATCAAACGATGTTCTTTGTGCAACTAATAAATTTTTTATTTCCATATAATAGAGACCTATATTATATGATAAAATATTATTTTTATTTCTACCTATTAATCCAATTTCATAATTCCATCCTGTTTCTGGTTTTATATCTGGATTAACTAATCCATCTTCATCTAATGTCTCATTAATATTAGGTGAAGAATATCCGTGACTTATATTAATGTAAATTGACTGCTTATTTAATTTTTGGTTTAATGAAATTCTAGGAGATAAGATATTGCCATATGAATAATTTTGTGAAATCAATGGATCAATAACTGAATGTAATAATTTCCATGAATATTTTATTTTATTGGAACTAATACCAAATTGTATATTTGTATTTTTATTATTGAATGTATAGTTGGTTTGAGTGAAAAAACTTATGTTATATCTTTTTTCTTCTTGATTATTAATTTTTACTTCACTCTCTGTATTGTAAAACCTATAGGTTTCCCATTTGTAATTTTCTTTGGAATAATCAATACCTAAATTAATAATAAAATTATTTTTTGAAAATGTACTTATATGTCTGATTCCATTTGTATTGCTATCTTCAATTAAATAATTAAAAGGTCTATTTTCATTCGATTTAAATTTTTTATAGTAGAAACTAGATTTAGTTGAATATATTTTTGAATTAGTCTCTAGAGTTAATCCGGAAAGATTTTTATTATATTCTTCTCCTCCATTTATATTTGCCCAACTATACGCAGCAGATGAAGGATTATTTATATAATTATCATAACTTAATGAAGATGGTATTAGAGCATTTAATTTAATGTTATTTTGTATGTAACTTATTGAAATATTTTTTTTCAGCTTATAACTAATTTCTCCAAATAATCTTAAATTATTATAAGTGTTGTTATCTCTATATCCATTACTTTTTAGTTTTTCTATTTCAACATACGATGTTAGATTATTATAATTTTTGTGAAAAGAAATTCTATTTTGATAAGTTCCAAATGATTTAACTGAATTAAATATTGTTAAGTTATCATCTTCTGGATTACTATTGGTTTTTAAATAAATACTTCCCCCTAGTCCAGATCCATAGATGCTTGAGTTTGGACCTTTTGTTATTTCAATTTGATCAAAAATATTTATTCCAATATCTTCAATTGATATCTCTCCAACCCCATTACTTAAAGGTATATTATTTATAAATGCTTTTATTTTATTTGTGATATATGGTGATCTTGATCCTAATCCTCTGATTATAATTCTGTTAGTGTTTAAGCTAGCAGAATGAACAAATATTCCAGGTATCTCATTTAAGCTTTTACTAATCAATTCTCCTTCTAATTTTTTTAATTCTAAATTATTAATTGTTGAAATAGATATTGAAGATAAATTTAATTTTTTTCTATTAATATCTGACACAATCACAACTTGGTCTAATAAAAAGCCCTTATTTGTTAGTCCAATCTGAAAATAATCTTTGTGTGATTTTATTTCAATTTGTTTGCTGAAATATATATCGTCTTTAAAAATTATTATTGCAGGATAATTAACAATTTTAAATTCAAATTCTCCGTTAACATCTGTAAAAAAGGACTTCTTATTATAAATAATTTCGATGTTCTCAATAGGTAGTTTATGAATTTTTTCTAAAACGATTCCTTTAATAGTCTGTGAATATGATGTTAGAAAAAAAAATAAAAAAAAAGCAGTAAAAAATAATTTTAAATTCATTTAAATTTATAATAGACTGAAAAAAATATAACTATAATCACAATTATAATTCCTATATATTTAAATGTTTTAAATATTTTAAGCAATAAAACGTTTTCAGTCATATTTGCAAAAGCTCCTAAGGCAAAATATACCATCCAAACTAATAATATTATTCCTATTGTGGTTGGAAAATTGATATTCATAAGTTTTTTTTGATAAATTTAATAATCTTATGCGAGAGATAATTTATTTCTTTATTTTAATTATTGCATTTTCTTGTAATAGTATTGTTCTATACTCGGAATTAAATCATGATGATGGGGTTTCATTTTATAATGAAAAAAAATTTTCTGGATTAGCAATTGAAAAAGACAAATTTGATAATATAAGAGTTGAAAAATTATATAATGAAGGCATTAATTTATCTACTAAACTCTTTGATTCAAAAGGAAATATAGAGAGTGAATGGATATATGCTATTTCTAATATATTAGTAACAAGATTTTTTGATAGTGGTAAAGTAGAAAGTAAGGAAGTTTTTGATAGATCTCTAGTCAGAAATGGAGAATCTATTTCATTTTATAGAAATGGTAATAAAAAAAGTGAATGGAACTTTAAAAATGGATTAAGAGATGGTATTCAAAAAAATTATTTCGCAAATGGAAAACTTTCAGATGAAAGAGAAATGAGTAATGGAAAGGAAGATGGATTTACTAGAATTTATAATAGAGAGGGAGAACTTTTAAAAGAAATATTTTTTAAGCATGGAATAGCCACAAAAATTTAAATTATTTTTTTATTGTTAAATAATTTCCATCAATTGAAGCTATGTAAGATGTTAAGTCTGAGTTTGCTGGCCCACTGATAAAATCTCCAGAATTAGAAAATATTGAAGTATGACATGCACAAGTAAAATTGTTATTAGAATAACTCCAACTTGTTCTACAACTTTCATGAGGACATTCATTAGAGAATGCTCTAATTACATTGCTTCCAACATTAACAATTAACATACCGCCTTCTGAAAACAATTTCCAAGACCCATCATTTGTTAAAGTTGAAAATGAAGAATGAGTTAGATCTATTATATAAAGATTTCCATCTTTAACATATCCAGTTTCTGCAAATGCATCTGTAGTAGTTGGAAGTAAATCATCATTTTCATCACTACAACTTATAAAAAAAGACGAACCCAAACTTGCAAAAAGTGCTGAAGACCCAGCTGTTTTTAAAAATTCTCTTCTTTTATTTTTCATAATTTTATTTTAAAAATACTTTTTTTGATTTTTATAAACTAATTAGATATTGAAATTTTATAAAAAATTGAGAATTATTTAAAAAATAATTCTCATCATTATTTAAAAAGTTTTGGTTACCACCAACATAAAATATGGTGAAAGGATTAGGATTCCATTCGAAGAGAGGTTGAATAAAGAAAGAGTCATTAAAATTATTAAATTCTGAAGTTAATCTAATTCCTAGAAATTTATTGAATTGATATTTAGTATTTAATCTGTAGACATAACCTTTAAAGTAAAAGTCATTATTTTCAATATTTTTTAATCTAGAAAAATTAATTGAATTAGATATCGAAAAATTATTATTCAACTGTAATGTTATGTTAGTAAAAAATATAATCTCTTTACCAACTTTTGGATTATCTGAGTTATAAGCAATATCTCTTCCAAAATTCAACATGGAATTAAATGATATTAATTCAATAGGATTACTTCTAATGAATATTTTATTAGTACCAAAAGATTTAAATTTATTGTCTAAATATCTTTTAAATACATCAAAATCATACGTGTAAGTTAGATATGTATTACCTTTTAATTCAGCTCTAAATATTCCATCAATACTAACTACTTCTAATTGATTGTTGAAGTTGTAAAGGATATCTGATTGTATTCCATAAAAAGTTTTTTTTACAAAATTTTTATCATTATACTTTTCGTATCCTTGATAAAACGTTAACCATTTTCTATCATTTTTTACTACAAATCCAACATCAGCTCTATATTCAGGATCAATATATTTATAACCTAAGTAGGTTCTCCAATTTTCTGTACTTCTTAGAAATCCCAGGTACATAGCTGAACCATTAAATTTCTCACCATTTAACTTAACTGAATATTCACTAAAACTATCATTTGAATCTATCCAGTTTGTGTTTGGTTCTAAGTTGTAATTTTTTATTAAATCAAAAGAAAATCTGATATTTTTTGTTATTTGAAATAGGCCATCAAAACCAAATAAATTTCCATACCCACCTCCTTCGTAGTATCTACTTGTAGAAATCATTCCTAACTTTGAACCATTTTTAAATAGTCTTTGATATCTAAATACATTGACAAGACTTTTTCCTCCTTCTCCAAAGTAAGAGCGATCATTTCCAGCAATTAAGTAAGGTGAATTGTTATCCATTGATGATAATAAGAAAAATCTTGATTTTTTACCTTGATTAAGAAGTTTTGCTGCAAAAATTGGATCATTAATAGATCTTGAATAGAAAGGTTGCAAGTCTTCAGAATTTAACTTAAGTATATCAGTTCCTTTATTAAAGAATGGTCTCTTTTCAGGATAGCTAAGTGAATATGAAGAATTCGCATCAATTTTTGTTACATCAGCTTCTATCTGTGAAAAATCTGGATTTATTGTTAATTCTAGAGATAGATTTTTTGACAATTCTACATTTATACCAATACCAACATCTGTTTTTAGTTTCTGATAGTTTAATTTTTCTTCACCTGAATCTGATGTCCCAGAAATATTGCTTGAGATATAAGGAAGTAATTCTATTTTTTTATCTATTGTAATGTTATTAAAGATAACTTCATCTTTATTCTGGCAAGTGACACATGGATCATCTCTATCATTTTTTGAATTTTGAATCATATAGTCTCTATATTTTCTAAATAAATGAAATTTCCATTTTTGATTATTACCATTTGGAAAAGGGATTGAAGAAAAAGGAATTTTTATTTCTACAAAAAAAGAATTTCCACTTATTGTTCCTGTTGACTCATATTCTATATCAAAAGCAGTATCATATCTTTTCTCTTCATCAATTGTATTTAACATTCGAATATCAAATTGTGATCCATAGGCATTTGATCCTAGAAAAATATTATTTCGAGCATCACCATACGTGTCTAAGTTTATACCCACTACATCATCATTCCAAAATCCATCGTCATCTCTTTTACGAATAGAGGCCCTAATAGCTTCTTTTGATTCTGCTCTGAATCCGACATAAATAAATTTTTCTGAGTATAATATATAGCCTGTTGTTTTTACTATAGGCTTTATGTTATTACCAGGTTCTGTTTCATAATTTAGTGGTACTACTGTTGCATTTTTCCATTCTTCATTATTTAAAACCCCATCCAAAGTTATTTGATTATCCAGTATTTTAAATGGTTCATATATATTTTGACTATTAAGATTGTTAATTATAGAAAACAGAAATAAAATGAGTATAAGATGCTTCATTTTTAATAATTCACGTGAAGTTAAATAAAATGAAATAAAATAAAATATTTATTCATTAGATGCCTTTAAGATTAATTTCTTTCAATAAAAAAAATTAAATTTGTTAGATGCCTACTTACTATATAACAACATTAAATATTATTATTCCAATGTTTGTAATTCTAATTTTATTGGAAATATTTTATGCTAATATTATTAACAAATCATTTATTATTAGGAGTATGGATACTCTTTCAAGCCTTTGCTCTGGTTTGACTAACGTTATTAGGGATGTTCTAGGATTAACGATTATAATAGTATCATATAGTTTCATGGTAGATAATTTTGCTTTATTTACTATTAAGACTACTTGGATTACCTATGTCGTTGCTTTTATAGGTATAGATTTTGCAGGGTATTGGGTTCATAGAATTAATCATAGTATTAATTATTTTTGGAATCATCATATTGTTCATCATAGTAGTGAAGAATTTAATTTAGCATGTGCTTTAAGGCAGTCAATTTCTAATTTTTTTTCTTTAACATTTATTTTTTTAATACCGACTGCTATTATAGGAGTACCAGCAGAAGTAATTACATTTTTGGCTCCTCTACATCTTTTTGCTCAGTATTGGTATCATACTAGACTTATTGGAAAGCTTGGTTTTTTAGAATATATTTTAGTAACTCCATCTCATCATAGAGTTCATCATGCTATTAATAAAGAGTATTTAGATAAAAACCTTTCTCAAATATTTATTATTTGGGATAAACTATTTGGTACTTTTCAAAAAGAGTTAAATGAAGTTCCTCCAGTTTATGGTGTTAAAAGACCAGTTAGATCTTGGAATCCAATTTTTATAAATTTTACCCATTTAATGTTATTAATTAAAGATGCTTGGAGAACAAATAATTGGTATGATAAATTGAGAATATGGTTTATGCCTACGGGATGGAGACCAAAAGATGTAGAAAATGAGTTTCCTATAGTTTCTATAAATTCATCAAATGATTATGAAAAATATTATCCTAATTTATCAATGAAATTACAGATTTGGTCTTGGATACAATATATATTGATTTTTTGTTTTATGATGTATTTTATAAATAACCTTCACAGAATTAGTTTTGTTGAGGGAATTCAATATGCTGTTTTTTTATATGTTTCTATTTATGGTCTAACTAGTCTTATGGATCAGGATTCCTATGCGTGGATTTTGGAAATAGGAAAATCTTTATTCGGTTTTGTATTAATTATTTTTTATGGGGACTGGTTTTTTATAAGCACCTATTCAGATTATGCAATAATACTATTGCAAATTTATTTTATAAGTTCATCTATTATTGTACTTTATTTTTCTTATTATGAGAAAAAACTAACTCCTGTTACTAATTAAATTATTTCTCATTCATAAAAAGATACCTGTAGTTAGTTGGACTTTCAAATACTTCTTTTGTTGTTCTTGGTGATACCCATCTTATTAGATTCAAATAAGAACCTGCCTTATCATTGGTTCCGGATGCTCTACTTCCTCCAAATGGTTGCTGACCAACAACTGCACCAGTAGGTTTATCATTTATATAAAAATTTCCAGCAGCATATTCTAATTTTTTATTAGCTAATTCTATAGCATCTTTTTCTTTGGCAAAAATGGCTCCTGTAAGCGCATAAGGAGATGTGTTATTAACTAAATCAAGTGTTTCTTCATATTTTTCACTATCGTAAATATAAATGGTAACTATAGGACCAAAAATTTCTTCACACATTAGTTTACTTTTTGGATTCGAAGATAAAAATATTGTTGGTTCAACATAATATCCTTCAGATTTGTCATAATTCCCTCCAATTAAAAGTTCATGATTATCATCTTTCTTAGCAAAATCAATGTATGAAGTTATATTATCAAAAGCTTTTTCATCGATTACTGCATTTACAAAATTTGTGAAATCTTCTGGATCACCCATTTTTAGAGTTGAAAGTTCATTTAATAGATTTTCTTTAATAGGTTCCCATAAATTATCTGGTATATATACTCTAGATGGTGCACTACATTTTTGCCCTTGAAATTCAAATCCTCCTCTAATTATTGCTGTTGAAATTGCGAGAAAATCAGCAGATTTATGTGCAATAATAAAGTCTTTTCCACCTGTCTCTCCTACAATTTTTGGATAAGACTTATAATTACTAATATTATCACCTATTTCTTTCCAAAAATTTTGAAAAAGATTTGTACTTCCTGTAAAATGAATGCCACCAAAGTCTGGATGTTTAAATATAATATCTCCTGCTGTTTTACCCTCTGTATGAATGAGGTTTATGACACCATTAGGTAAACCTGCTTCTTTAAAAACTTTCATTATAATATCAGCAGAATAAATTTGTGTTCGAGATGCTTTCCAGACAACTGTATTACCCATTAATGCAACACTAGAGCATAAATTTCCAGCAATAGAAGTGAAATTAAAAGGACTAAGAGCAAAAATAAATCCTTCTAATGGTCTATATTCTAAAGAGTTTTTCATTCCTTCAGGAGATATAGGTTGCTCTTCATTTATTTTACTCATATAATATGGATTAAATCTTAAAAAATCAATTAGTTCACAAGCTGCATCGATTTCTGCTTGAAATATATTTTTTGATTGTCCAAGCATTGTTGTAGCATTAATTTTAGCTCTATATGGGCCAGCAATTAAATCAGCAGCTTTAAGAAAAATTTCAGCTCTTTTAGCAGCACCTAGTGCATTCCAACTTTTTTTAGCATTCATAGCAGCTTTAATTGCTGAATGAACATGAGATGCATTTCCATTATTATAAAAGCCTAATGTATGATTATGATTATGGGGAGGTGATATTCTAATTTTATTATCAGTTCTTATCTCTTTACCATTTATATACATTGGAATATCTACTTCTTTACTTTTAAAATCATTTAATACTTTTTTTAGCTCTTTTTTTTCTTTTGATCCAGGAGAATAATTTAAAATAGGTTCATTAATAGGTATTGACATTTTAAAAATTTCTTTATTCATGAATTTGTAGTTTTAAATATTTATTTGTTAAATCTTGTTATAACAATTTTATGTTTGTGTAAAGAACATTTTTATTAATTAATTTTGCATGATATTTAAAATTAATAACATTTTATATATGATGGTAAGAAATAGCTTTCTAATAATTTTTTTATTAATTAATATTTCATTTTACTCTAATGATTTATTTTCACAGGGTCAAAATAAAATTATTCAATTATCTGGAGTGGTAATAGGTGAAGATAGTATTTCTGGAGTAGGAGGAGTTCATATATATGTTCCGGCAGCGGGTAGAGGAACAACCTCAAATCCATATGGTTATTTTGCAATGCCTGTACTTGCTTCAGATAGTATTATTGTAAGTGCTGTAGGTTATCAAAAGCAAAATTTTATTATGCCTGGCGATAAAGGTGAATCGGTAACTTTAATTATAGAATTAAAACCAGATACGACAATTTTACCAGAACTTGAAATTTTTCCTTATCCAACTGAGGATTTATTTAAAAAAGCAGTTTTGGCAATAGAATTACCTAATAGAAAAGATTTAGAAAATCTTGACAAATCCTTAAATAAAGATATGTTAAGAAAAATGTATGCAAATCAACCTATGAGTGCTAATATGAATTATAAGTATTTTATGGACCAACAAATGTTGTCAACTTCTCAAAAATATCAATTACCATCAAATCCTTTATTGAATCCTTTTGCATGGGTAAAATTTATAAAGGCAATTAAAAGAGGGGATTTTAAAAAGAAAAATTAATTACAATTTGTTTCTATCATTTTTAAATTAATATTTGTTTTATCTAGTAAAATGGATTTATTCCAATCGAGATATGCTTGCTCATAATTTTCTAGATCATAATTGATAGTTCCCCTGTTAACATAATGTTTTGAATTTGTTGGATTTATATCAATGGCTTTATTGAAATCTTCTAATTCTTTTTTACTATTTCTTGATAGAAAGTACGATAGTCCTCTTTCTGAAAAATTTCTATCATTTTTTAAATTTAAAATAATTGCTGAATCACAATAAGTTATAGCATTAATATTATTATTTTTTTAAGGAATATGAGTTGCCTATAGAAGTAATAATCTTCTATTTTTTTAATTTTTTTATGTTTTAATAAAAATGTAATAGTTTTTTTTATTTTCCTTTTTTGGATTTATTAATTCCTTTTTTTAAATAATCTCCTAAGGAATAAAAAGAAAAAACAATAATGATAAAAAATTTCATAATTTTAGTTTTGTAGCCCCGACAAGAATCGAACTTGCATCTAAAGTTTAGGAAACTCCTATTCTATCCATTGAACTACAGGGCCATATAAAACAAAATTATATTTCATTAGCTAAAAAAATTATAAATAAACAATATAATTTGTAGCTTTATATTTCTAACTATAATTGAGTTTTAAGATGGCAGAAGAGTTTAAGAAAAAACAAGAAAAACTCCAAAAACTTGTTTTAGAATTTGAATTTCAAGTTAAAAATAATATTGATTTTTATTATGATTCTGAATATTATGAAAGAATTGTAAAATGGTATATTGATAATCATAAATTTAAATTAGGACTTAAAGCTATTGAAATTGCTCTTTCTCAACATAAATTTTCTTCGGATTTACTAATTCAAAAAGCAAATATTCTTATTGCACTACAAAAGTTTAGCAAAGCACTTATGTTTTTAGATAAGGCCCATACACTTAATCCTAAAGATGAAAACATTTTTATTTTAACTGGTCAAGTGAAAATTATATTAGGACACTATGATGATGCTATCGAAACTTTTAACAAAGCTCTAGATATTTCAGAAAATAGAGATGAAATTTTTTATCAAGTGGGACTAGCATATCAGGCAAATGGTAAATTTAATCATGCTACGGAAAATTTTAAGAAAGCCATTGATATAAATATAAATCATGAAAATGCATTGTATGATTTAGCTTATTGTTTAAATCTTACTGGTGAATTAAAAAATAGTATTCATTATTATAAAAAATTTATAGATGAAGATCCTTATTCAGAATTTGGTTGGTTTAATCTTGGTAATATTTATAATAAATTAAAAAAATATTCTAAGGCTGCTGAAGCTTTTGAGTATGCTATTGCAATAGATGATGAATATTCAGCAGCTTTTATGAGTCTTGGAGATAGTTATATTAACTTAGGAAAATTTGATTTAGCAAAGAAATGTTTTGAAAAGGCACTAGAGTTTGATGGTCCTTCTCCTGATATTTATTATAATCTTGGAAGAGCATATTATTTATTAAAAGATTTTAAAACATCAATTAATTTTTATCAGAGGTCAATAAAAATAGATCTGTTTTATAAGGATTCATACTATGGTTTAGGTAAAAGTTTATTTTCTATGGATAAATGGTTTGAAGCTATTCATTACTTTAAAAAAGCTCAAAAATTTGATAATGATAATATTGATTTTTTGAAATCGTTAGCTTATGCGGAATTTAAAGTTGGTAATTTAGTATCGAGCATTGATGTATATACTAAAGTAATAGAACTTTATCCTGAGGATGTAGAATCATGTTTAGATTTTTCTTTTATTTATTATGAAAGTGGTGATATTAAGAAAGCAATATCAATTATTAATGAAGGAATTGCCGAAACTCCTGGAGAATCTTTATTTTATTATAGGCTTGTGGTTTATCTTTTAGATGATGGTAAGTATAAGGAGGCAATAAATGTTTTAGAGAGTGCATTATCGATCAATTTTGAAAATCATGATGTTTTATTTGAATTGATTCCAAAATTTGAAACCCAGTCTGCTTTAATAAGGGTCATAAATCAATTTAAAAAAAATAATCAATTATGAATTATTACTTAAAAAATATTCCAGAGAGAGAACTTAAACCAAGGGATCATGGTATTACGATGGTTATGGATAAGGGCTCAAGTATTAGACAATGTAAAGATGTAATAGAATCCAGTGGAAAATATATAGATTTTATGAAATTTGGTTGGTCAACATCATATTTAGATGAAAATCTTGAAGAAAAAATTAAACTATTTAGAGATGCTAATATTGAAGTATATTTTGGAGGAACTCTTTTTGAAGCGTTTTTAATTAGAGATCAATTAGATGACTATATAAAGGTTTTAAAAAAATATCATTTAAAGTATGCTGAAGTATCAGATGGTTCAATTACAATTTCTCATAAAAAAAAGTGTGAATGTATTTCAAAGCTAGCAGAACATGTTATAGTTTTGTCAGAAGTTGGTTCAAAAGATGCTAGAAAGATAATTCCACCATACAAATGGATTAGACAAATGCATGCAGAACTTAATGCTGGATCTTGGAAGGTTATAGGAGAGGCTAGAGAATCTGGAGATGTTGGTCTTTTTAGACAATCAGGAGAAGTTAGACAAGGACTAGTAGAAGAAATTTTAACTGAAATACCACAAGAAAAAATTATTTGGGAGGCTCCCATTAAAGTTCAGCAAGTATGGTTTATTAAATTACTTGGTCAAAATGTTAATCTTGGTAATATAAGAGGGGATGAGGTAATTGCATTAGAAACTACTAGAATAGGCATAAGAGGAGATACTTTGAATGAATTCTTAAAGTAATTAATGTATTTAAAATTATTTCTAATTTTCCTTAAAGGATCAGCAATGGGATTAGCTGATTTAATTCCTGGAATATCCGGTGGAACTATAGCGTTAATTTTAGGTATTTATAAAAAATTTATTAACTCATTAAAATCTATTAATCTTCAATCTCTAAAATTATTATTTACTTTTAATTTTAAGGAATTAAATAAACAACTAAACTTAGTTTTTTTAGTTCCTTTGTTTTCTGGAATTATTTTTTCAGTTTTCGTTTTTTCAAGTTTAATTTTTTTCTTTTTAGAAGAATTCCCTATTCATTTATATTCTATTTTTTTTAGTCTAATTTTTTTTTCTTCATTATACTTAATTAAAAAAATACCTTCTAATATTTTATCAAAAACAGTTTTAATATTAATTGGAATTGGGATTGGTTATGTACTTTCAATTTTAAATCCTTTTTATATTTCAGATACTTATATGTCTATTTATTTATCCGGCTTAATAGCAACATCAGCTATGCTTTTGCCTGGAATATCTGGAAGTTATATTTTGGTTTTATTAGGAAAATATAAGATAGTTTTAGAAGCATTAAATAATTTTAATTTTGACATATTAATATTTTTTTTATTAGGTTCTATTTCTGGAATTTTATTATTTTCAAGATTTATATCATTACTTCTAAGTAATTATTATAATGCCACAATTTTGCTATTGTCAGGATTGATGATTGGTGCATTAAATAAAATATGGCCATGGAAATATAATAATTTTAATATTTCACCGAATGATTATCATAATTTAACTGGTAATGATGATTATTTTTATCATGCATTTATAATCTTTATATTATGTGGTTTATTTTCATTTACAATTAATTATACAAAGCATGAATAAATTTGGTTTAATTGGTTTTCCTTTAGAACACTCATTTTCTAAAAAATATTTTGATAATAAATTTTTGAATAATAATATTAAAAATGCTTCATACGATAATTATGAAATTAATGATATCAAAGAGTTTAAAGATCTAATCAAAAATAATCCAGAAATTAAAGGTTTAAATGTTACAATTCCATATAAAAAAAAAATAATTCCTTTTTTAAATAAAATTGATTCTAAAGCTAAATTAATAGGTGCTGTTAATGTTATTAAAATAAATGATGATTTTTTGATTGGTTATAATTCAGATTATTTAGGTTTTAAACAAAGTTTAGAATCTTGGATACCTAATACTAATTTTTCAGCCTTAGTATTTGGATCTGGAGGTAGTTCAAGAGCTGTAATTCAAGTTCTTAAAGATATGAACATAACATATACAATTGTGTCAAGATCTTTATCAAATAATTATAAAACTTATAAACAAGTGATGGATGAAAATTTATTATTAACTAATAAATTAATTATAAACACAACACCATTAGGAATGTTTCCGAATGTTAATTCTTGTCCAAATATTTCTTATGATAATCTTAGTGATTCTCACTATGTTTATGATTTAGTTTATAATCCTGAAAAAACTCTTTTTATAAAGAAATGTCAAGAGTTTGGTTCAAATACTAAAAATGGCTTAGATATGCTTTACAGACAAGCTGATATTGCTTGGAATTTATGGAATAAATAATTTAAATATTGAATTTTAATTTAAAATCAGATTTTAAACCAAAAGGTGATCAGCTTAGTGCTATAAAGAAATTAAATTATGGTATAAATAATAAAGAGAAAGCTCAGGTTTTACTTGGAGTAACTGGATCGGGTAAAACATTTACAATGGCAAATGTTATATCAGAACAAAATAAACCCACTCTTATTTTGTGTCATAATAAAACTTTGGCGGCTCAATTATATGGAGAGTTAAAACAATTTTTCCCTGATAATGCTGTTGAATATTTTATTTCGTATTACGATTATTATCAACCAGAAGCTTATATTCCAACTACTAATGTATATATAGAAAAGGATTTATCTATTAATAAAGAGATTGAAAAGTTAAGATTAAGCACTTCATCTTCTCTTTTATCTGGAAGGAATGATGTTATTGTAGTTGCTTCGGTTTCATGTATATATGGTATTGGTAATCCTGATGATTTTGGAAAAAATGTTATAAAATTAAAAATAGGAGATACTTATAATTTAAAAGAGCTACTTTTTTTATTTGTTGATATTCTTTATGAAAGATCTTATGAAGAAGAATTTAAAAGAGGTTCATTTAGGTTAAAAGGAGATACATTAGATATTTTTGTTGCTTATGATGACTTTATTTATAGAATAATTTTTTGGGGTAAAGAAATAGAATCAATTCAAAAAGTTGATCCAGCTTCTGGAAGAAAAATTTCAGATCAAGAAAGTATAATAATTTATCCAGCAAATTTGTTTGTCACTTCCAAAGATGTAATAAATATTGCCTTAATTGAAATTGAAAAAGATTTAGATAAACAAGTAAATTTTTTTGAAAAAGAGGGAAAATTTTTTGAAGCTAAAAGAATTAAAGAGAGAACGGAATTCGATTTAGAAATGATAAATGAAATTGGTTATTGTTCTGGAATTGAAAATTATTCTCGATATTTTGATAGAAGAGATCCTGGAAAAAGACCATTTTGTTTACTTGACTATTTTCCTGATAATTTCTTGATGTTTATTGATGAGAGTCATGTGACAATACCACAAATTAGGGCAATGTGGGGGGGGGATAGATCTAGGAAAATGAATTTAGTTGAATATGGTTTTAGGTTACCATCAGCACTTGATAATAGGCCTTTAAATTTTCAAGAATTTGAATCTATGATAAATCAAGTAATTTTTGTTGGTGCAACACCATCAGAGTACGAGCTTACTAGTTCTGGAGGTTCAATTGTTGAACAAATTATTAGACCAACTGGATTATTGGACCCTAAAATTGAAGTTAGAAAATCTGAGAATCAGATTGATGATATTCTGAATGAAATTAATCTTAGAGTTGATAAAGATGAGAGAATTTTAATTACTACTTTGACAAAAAGAATGTCCGAAGAACTTTCTAAGTATTTACTTAATAGTGGTGTAGCTTGTAGGTATATGCATTCAGAGATAGATACTTTAGAAAGAGTTAATATTTTAAGAGGGTTGAGACTAGGTGATTTTAATGTTTTAGTTGGAGTTAATTTATTAAGAGAAGGATTAGATCTACCAGAAGTTTCATTAGTAATAATTCTTGATGCAGATAAGGAAGGATTCTTGAGAAGTGAAAAATCATTAATACAAACTTCAGGTAGAGCAGCTAGAAATGTAAATGGTTTAGTTATTATGTATGCTGATAAAATTACTAAATCAATGGACTCAACTATTAAGAAAACTCAGAGAAGAAGGAAACTTCAAAATGAATATAATATTAAAAATAATATTATTCCAAAAACTATTTCTAAATCCAAAGAATACATAATAGCTCAAACTACAGTTGGTAAAAAGTTAAGTGAAGAAAATAAATTTATATCTAAATTAGAAATTGATCCTGTTATTAAAAGTATGAGCAAAGAAGAAATTGATAAAATCATTTTAAGAAATGAAAAACAAATGAATACTGCTGCAAAAGATTTAGATTTTTTTGAAGCTGCAAGATTAAGAGATGAAATTATAGAATTAAAAAAAATTATAGAATCAAAATTAGATTTTAGGTAATTTCCATCCGTTGTTATATTTAGGAGTAATTAAACTATTTGCTTTGTAATCATAGCCAAAATTACCTCTTTCTTTATTCCAATAAATTTTGTTTCCAGTTTTATAAGCAATATTACCCATATGAGCATTAATAGCTGCTATACTACCACTTTCAATGCCACAGTTTAAAGAATTTGGATCATTATTTTTTATGCAATCTATAAAATTTTTAGTGTGGGCATCTAGAGCATTAAAATCAACTGATTTTTTTGGAATTTTTTCAATGTGAAAATTTCCTCCATTTCTATGATCTCTTTCTGGAATGACTTCCCATCCTCCTCTATTGACAACTAAAGTACCATTATTTCCAATAAATGCGATTCCTTCACCTTTTCCATAATTACCTCCATCAATACCATTTGCATGTTCCCATAGCATTGTAAAATTATCATATTTATATATTGTTTGTAGGGTATCTGGCGTTTCAGTATCCTGATTGGGATACCCAAATTTACCACCAGATGCCATTATTGAAATAGGATCTTTTGCTTTCATACCATACAATGCAATGTCAATTTCATGCACTCCCCAATCAGTCATTAGACCACCAGCATAATCCCAGTACCACCTAAAATTAAAATGAAATCTATTTTGATTAAATTTCCTCATAGGAGCTGGTCCAAGCCACATGTTATAATTAACTCCATGGGGTGGATTAGTATCTGGTTTATTATCTACCCAGCCATACCATCCTTGGTATGCCCATACTTTTACTAATCTTATATCTCCTAGTTTTCCAGACCATAGATAATCTAGAGCTTCTTTGTATTGACCGCCACTTCTTTGCCATTGTCCTATTTGAACACATTTATTATGTTTTTTTGCAGAATTGAGCATAATATTTGCTTCAGCTATCGAATTTGAAATTGGTTTTTCACAGTAAGCATGTTTTTCAGCTTCTAAAGAATTTACTAGGTTTAAACAGTGCCAATGATCTGGTGTTCCAATAACTACTGCATCAATATCTTTGTTTTCTAACATTTTTCTATAATCTCCATAAAGTAGTGGTTTTTTCCCTGTAACTTCCTCAACATTATTAGATCGATTATTTAAAACATTTTCATCAACATCACATATTGCTATACAATCTGTTTCACTATTTTTTAGTATAGATTTCATATCTGCCCACCCCATTCCTTTACATCCAATTAGACCAAAATTTATTTTTTCATTAGGGGAAACGTATTTTCTCAAAGATGAAATCGCAGATAGAGGCATTCCAGAAAAAATTGAAGCACCTAATCCTATTTTAGCTGAGTTTATAAAAAAAGATCTTCTTGAGTCAATCATTATTTAAACTTTACTATTTACTTCTTCCCAATTAATTAAATTAAAAAAAGCATTTATATAGTCTGGTCTTCTATTTTGATAATTTAGATAATATGCATGTTCCCATACATCAATACCTAAAACAGGAACACTTTTATCAGTACATATTCCTGGCATTAATGGATTATCTTGATTTGCAGATGAACATATTTCTAATTTATCACCTGTTTTACATAACCAGCCCCAACCAGATCCAAACCTAGTCATTGCAGCATTTGTAAATTTCTCTTTAAAATTATCATAATTTCCAAAACTGGAATTTATAGCATCAGCAATTTTACCAGTAGGATTACCACCACCATTAGGCGAAAGGATTTTCCAGAATAAAGAGTGATTGAAATGCCCACCACCATGATTTCTTATTGCAGGATTATCTGTATGATTTCTACATAGCTCTTCTAAGGATTTACTTTCTAATTCATTTCCTTTTATTGCATTGTTTAAATTTGTTAAATATAAATTATGATGCTTAGTATGATGAATCTCCATCGTTTTTGCATCGATATGTGGTTCTAAGGCATCGTATGAGTAGGGTAGATTGGGTAAAGAAAAGGCCATTATTGTAAAAGTTTATAGGTTAAAAAATATAACTCAATTTAAGAATTTTATATGATATACTCATAAATCAACTTCTTAATTTAAAAAAAAATGAGTTTAATAATTTTTTACATTCACTTTCAAGAATGTTTGAAGTTATAATCAATTTTTTATTGATGGATTTTAAAGATTTTCTTAGATAGCCTTTTTCTTTATCATCAAGACCATAAACTACTTTAGAAATTTTTGATAAATGAATTGCTCCAGTACACATTGTACAAGGTTCTAGAGTAATATAAAGTTCACAATCATTTAAGTATTTACTTCCTATTTTATTTTGGGCTGATGTTATTGCAATCATTTCTGCATGGGCTGTTGCATCATTTAATCTTTGAGATTGATTATACCCTTTACTTATAATTTTATTTTTATGTACTATAATTGCTCCAATAGGTATTTCTTCTTCTTCATAAGCTTTTTTTGCTTCCATTAGAGCAAGTTTCATATAATGTTCGTCTCTTTTCTTTATTAAATTCATACTAATTGTAAGATTATAAAAAAAATGAATGCATTGTTTATAAATCAATTAATTTTGTTTGTAAAATTTAATTATGTTTAGATCACATACTTGTGGAGATTTAAGAATAAATGATGTTGGATCAAAAGTTTCTTTGTGTGGTTGGGTTCATAAAGTAAGGGACAAAGGAAAAATTATATGGATAGACTTAAGAGATAAATATGGCATTACTCAATTAATTTTTGAAGATTCTAATACTGACTCAAATACTTTTTTAAAAGCAAGAAATTGTGGAAGAGAATTTGTTTTGAAAGTTATAGGACTTGTTTCTGAAAGATCAGCTAAAAATAAAAATATTGATACTGGTGATGTTGAAATTATTGTTGATGAAATTCAATATTTAAATAAATCAGAATTACCACCTTTTATTATTGAAGATGAAACTGATGGGGGTGAAGAATTAAGAATGAAGTATAGGTATTTAGATTTGAGAAGGAATCCTCTTCAAAAGAATCTTAAATTAAGACATCAATTAATGAGGGAAACTAGAAATTTTTTGGATTCAAAAAATTTTATTGAAATTGAAACTCCTGTTTTAATAAAGTCAACTCCTGAAGGAGCTAGAGATTTTGTTGTTCCATCTAGAATGAATCAAGGAGAATTTTATGCATTACCACAATCTCCTCAAATATTTAAGCAACTTTTAATGATTTCTGGTTTTGATAAGTATTATCAACTTGTAAAATGTTTTAGAGATGAAGATTTAAGAGCTGATAGGCAACCAGAATTTACTCAGATTGATTGTGAAATGTCATTTGTTGAAAGAGATGATATACTTTCTAATTTTGGGGATTTAATTAAATATTTATTTAAGAAAGTTTTAGGAATAACTATTAATGATATTCCTGTTATTGAATATTCTGATGCTATAAATTTATATGGTAATGATAAACCAGATCTTCGTTTTGATATGCAGTTTATTGATTTATTTCAGGACGTTAAAGGTAGTGGTTTTAATGTTTTTGATGATGCTGAAGTAATCATTGGTATAAATGTTCCCAATTGTTCAGAATATTCTAGAAAACAAATTGATGAACTTACTGATTTTGTTAAAAAACCTCAAATTGGGGCAAAAGGATTAGTTTATATAAAGTACAATAAAGATGGAACATCAAAGTCTTCTATTGATAAGTTTTATAGTTCTGATAAATTATTGGATATTGTTAGTAAGTGTAATTCTAATAAAGGGGATTTAGTGTTAATACTTGCTGGAGAAAAAAATAATACTCAAAATGCTTTATCAGAATTAAGACTTTTAATGGGAAATAAACTTAGTTTAAGAAGTCCTAAAGAATTTAAACCTGTTTGGGTAGTAAATTTTCCTCTTTTAAAATGGAATGAGGAATTAAAAAGGTTTAATGCTATGCATCATCCATTTACTTCACCAATAAATGAAGACATTTCCTTACTTGATAAAGATCCTTCATCTGTTAGGGCAAATGCATATGATTTAGTTATAAATGGTGTTGAAATTGGTGGTGGATCAGTTAGAATTTTTAAAAAAGAACTTCAAGAACAAATGTTTAATGTATTAGGTTTCACTAAAAAAGAATCGAAAGAACAATTTGGATTTTTATTGAATGCTTTTCAATATGGAACCCCTCCACATGGTGGGATTGCATTTGGTTTTGATAGGTTATGTGCTTTATTTGGTGGCAAAGAATCTATAAGAGATTTTATTGCATTTCCAAAAAATACATCTGGACGTGATGTAATGATTGATTCTCCTTCAAAAATTAAATTGGATCAACTTAAAGAACTTGGACTCTGATTATTTAGGATAAATTATATTTTTTAATTCATTCTCTTTCTATTGCATCCATTAAAAATTTTTCCCATCCTGGAGTAGAAGATTTTTCTTCGTCAACAATTTTTTTAGCATCATCAAGTAGTTGCCTAGCATCAAAAATTATTCCATCTTTTATTGTATACTTAATTCCTCCAACTCTTATTGCTTCATTGTTATCATTAATTTTTATATCTCCTGTTCCATATAGATATTTCAGGTTTTTAAGAGGGTTTTCTTCCATAATTATCATATCAGCATATTTTCCTACCTCAATAGTTCCTATTTCTTGTTCCATGCCAATTGCTTCAGCAGCATGAAGTGTAGCGGCTCTTATAACTTCTATAGGATGAAAACCTGATTCTCTAATAAGTTCAAGTTCTTGGATATAACCAAAACCATAAAGATTATACATATAACCAGAGTCAGCTCCAGCAGTAACTCTACCACCTCTATTTTTATATTCATTAATAAATGTCATCCAAAGTTTATAATTTTCTTTCCATTCCATTTCCATTTCTGTTCCCCAGTCATAGTATGCAGCACCATGGGAATCTCTTCCAGGAAGAAAAAATTTAAGTAGTGTTGGAGTGGTATAATTTTTATGCCATTCTAATCTACTTCCTCTGCCTACATCTCTAAAAATACTATAAGGGACAAAAGTTACATCTATAGTAAAATCTAATTCAATAAGTTCATCCATAACTTCATTCCATTTTTTAGAATAGGGTTTAGCTGCTTGTTTCCATAATCTTCCTGCTTCACCAAACCTATGTTGTTCGTTCATATAATTATAGTCAAGAGGATAATTTTGAACAGTTTTATTATCAAAAAGTGCTTCTGGTAAACCATACCAATGTTCCATTGTAGTAAGACCTAATCTAGCAGTTTCTAGAACATCCATCCATGCTACATCCATTTGAGCGTGATGGCATGCAGATCTAAGTCCATGCTTATTATTTTCTTTTAGCGCAGCTTCAAAAATATCTGGTCTAGCACCTCCAAATTTTATTCCATCAGAACCGTTTTCTGCATTTTCTTTAACCCATGCTATAGCCTCTTCTGGAGAATTTATTCCATTTTTTGTACCTTGTCCAAATCTTGTATATGCAAGAATTCTTGGAGCTGTAATTTTATTTTTTCTACTATCTTCTTTTTGTTTGAGCACCCATTTTAAACCGTTTCCACATCCAGGGTCACGAATAGTTGTTATTCCATGAGCCATCCATAGTTTATAAACATAATCTGCTCTTCCTCTTGTTGTTTCTCCAATATGACCGTGCATATCAATAAAGCCAGGTAATAAATACATACCATGAGCATTAATTTCTTTTGCACCTTTTATTGCTTTGGGTCTTCTCTTTTCATTAATTTCAAGACCTGGATATCCAACATTTCTTATGCTTACTATTTTATTGTTTTCAACTACTACATCTACTGGTCCTGTTGGAGGTGCTCCATTACCATTGATTAGTGTTGCCCCCCTTATAATTAATTGTTCAAAAGGACCTTCTCCCCTAAAACGTTCAGGAGGTTCTGCTATCTGGCTGATAGAAAAATTGTAATAAAATAAATTGATTAAAGTAATTAATAATATCTTTTTCATTTGTTGTTATTTGTTTTGATTAAATAATTTATAAAAAATTTATATTAATCATTATAGATTAAATGTGTTTTTACATTATCTATTTTTTATTTTTGCTTTAAATATTAAAAATTATGTCTTTAACTTATTCTGAAATGTTACCAATTGGAAGTAAAATGCCACTATTTAATCTTTTAAATGTAGTTAATGGTAAAAATTTTTCAGATAATAATTTATCATTAGATTTTGGAACTGTTATAATGATAATATGTAATCATTGTCCTTATGTGATACATTATCATAATGAAATAGTATCATTAGTTTCAAAATATAGTAATAAAGGAATTCAATTTGTTGCAATTAGTTCTAATGATATTATCAATTATCCTCAAGATTCTCCTGAAAATATGAAGAATTTATTTTTAAGATTAAATCTTAAAATACCTTATTTATATGATGAGAATCAAGAAATTGCTAAACTTTTTAAAGCAGCATGTACTCCAGAATTTTATTTATTTAATAATGAAAAAAAATTAATATATAGAGGCCGATTAGATTCTTCGTCTCCTGGTAATAATTTACCTATAAATGGAAAAGATTTAAGAGATGCTATTAATTCGTATATTTCTGGAGAAATGATATCAGACGAACAGTTTCCTAGTATGGGTTGTAACATAAAATGGAAATAAATTTTTATCTACATTTAATGAAAAAATATCTATAATTGCTTTTCTTTAATAAAAAAATAGGTTTTTTATGCAAGGAGATAATATAAAAATTGTTGATCGAAAACTAATAGTGGGTGATAGCCCTATTATACCTTTTATTGAAGGTGATGGGATAGGTATTGATATTTGGCCTGCATGTAAAAACGTATTAGATTTAGCTGTAGAAAAAGCGTATAATGGAACAAAAAAAATAATTTGGAAAGAAGTTCTAGCCGGAGAGAAAGCATATAATGCAACAGGAAATTGGTTACCTCAAGAAACACTAGATTCATTTAATAAATACCTTGTTGGAATTAAAGGACCTTTAACAACACCTATAGGTGGAGGAATGTCATCTCTTAATGTTGCTCTTAGACAAAAATTAGATCTTTTTGCTTGTGTTAGACCTGTTAGGTGGTTTAGTGGAACTCCATCACCTGTAAAAGATCCAAGTACAACAGATATGATAATATTTAGGGAAAATACTGAAGATATATATGCGGGCATCGAATTTAAAAATGGAACAGAAGAAAACATTAAATTTAAAAAATTATTAGAAGAAAAGTTTAAATCTCAATTTGATAAAATTAGATTTCCTAATACTGTTGGAATAGGTATCAAACCAATATCTCTTGAAGGTACTAATAGATTAGTAAGATCAGCCATTGATTATGCTATTAATAATAAAAAAGATTCTGTTACTCTTGTCCATAAAGGCAACATTATGAAGTATACTGAGGGTGCATTTAGAGATTGGGGTTATCAGTTAGTCAAAAAAGAATATGGTGCTGTGGATTATGAAGGAGGTCCTTGGCAAGTAATTAGTGTAGATTTTCATAAAATTATTATAAAAGATGTAATTGCAGATGCATTTTTACAGCAAATACTTCTTAGGCCTAAAGAATATTCAGTTATTGCCACAATGAATTTGAATGGGGATTATATATCAGATGCTTTAGCTGCAATTGTTGGAGGTATTGGTATTGCACCAGGAGCAAATATTAATTATGAAACGGGGCATGCTATTTTTGAAGCTACGCATGGTACGGCACCAAAATATGCAGGTTTAGATAAAGTAAATCCTGGTTCTATAATATTATCAGGAGCAATGATGCTTGAGTATTTGGGTTGGAATGAAGCAAAAGATTTAATTTATAAAGGATTAATAAAATCTATAGAATCTGGAAAAGTTACTTACGATTTTGAAAGACAAATGAATAATGCAACTTTACTTTCTTGCTCTCAATTTGGAGAAGAAATAGTTAAAAATATGTAACTTAAAAGCTCTAAACTTTTTTCAAAAAAATAAACTTATAATGTCAAAAGATAAAATATATGTATTTGATACAACTTTAAGGGATGGAGAACAAGTTCCTGGATGTCAATTAAATACTGATGAAAAAGTTGAAATAGCTAAAGATCTTGAAGCTTTAGGTGTTGATGTTATAGAAGCGGGATTTCCAATATCTAGTCCAGGAGATTTTAATTCTGTTGTGGAAATTTCAAAAAATGTAAGAGAAACAATTATTTGTGCTTTAAGTAGAGCAGTCGTTATGGATATTGATATGGCAGGGCAAGCTTTAAAGGAAGCAAAAAGAAAAAGATTACATACTGGTATTGGTGCTTCTGATATTCATATAAAGTACAAATTTAAGTCAACTAGAGAAAAGGTTCTTGAACAAGCTATATCATCAGTAAAGTATGCAAGAAAATATTTTGACGATATAGAGTTTTATCCAGAAGATGCTGGAAGAGCTGATCAGGATTTTCTTGCTAAGATGGTAGAATCAGTTATAGATGCTGGAGTAACTGTTATTAATATTGCGGATACTACTGGCTATAATATTCCAACAATGTATGGTGATAAAATTAAATTTTTAATAAATAATGTTCCTAATATAGATAAGGCTATCGTTTCTGTTCATTGTCATAATGATTTGGGATTAGCAACAGCTAATTCATTAGCTGGTCTTCAAAATGGTGCGAGACAAGTTGAAGTTACAATGAATGGAATAGGAGAGCGAGCAGGAAATACTTCTCTTGAAGAGATAGTAATGATACTTCATGCTCATCCTGCTTTAAATATGACAACCAATATTAAAACAAAAAATATTGTCCCATTAAGTAAAAAGGTTAGTAAAATGATGAACATGACTGTTCAAAGAAATAAAGCTATTGTTGGTGCTAATGCATTTGCTCATTCTTCAGGGATACATCAAGATGGATTTTTAAAACATAGAGAAACGTATGAAATTATTAATCCTTCTGATGTAGGAGTTGACGCATCTTCTATTGATTTAACAGCTAGAAGTGGTAGAGCAGCATTAACACATAGATTAAAGTTATTAGGATATGAATTCACTAAAATTGAGATGGAAACTATATATATAAAATTTCTTAATATGGCTGATGAAAAAAAGCTCATTCATGATGAGGATTTATATGAATTAGTTGAGGATAAAAAATAGTATGAGGAAAACATTATTTGATAAGGTTTGGGATAATCATATTGTTGATAATATTCCTAATGGACCAAGTATACTTTATGTAGATCAGCATTTAATTCATGAAGTTACTAGCCCTCAAGCATTTTCTGGTTTAAAAAAAAGAAATATTGATGTTTTTAGAAAAGATAAAACTGTAGCTACAGCAGATCATAATGTTCCTACGTTAAATCAACATTTACCTATTCGAGAAGAATTATCAAGGAATCAGGTTGAAACTTTAACAAAAAATTGTAAAGAAACTGGCATTGTTTTATATGGACTTGGGCACAAATATCAAGGTATTGTTCATGTTATTGGACCTGAGCTTGGTATCACTCAGCCAGGAATGACTATAGTTTGTGGTGATAGCCATACTTCTACACATGGAGCATTTGGATCTATAGCATTTGGTATTGGAACTAGTGAAGTTGAAATGGTTTTGGCTACTCAATGCTTGCTTCAGAATAAACCTAAGCGAATGAAGATAGAGATTAATGGGAAACTAAATAAAGGTGTTTTTTCAAAAGATATTATTCTTTATATAATTTCTAAAATTAGTGCTTCTGGAGGTACCGGTTATTTTATTGAATTTGCAGGTTCAGCAATTGAGTCTTTATCTATGGAGGCTCGAATGACTATATGCAATATGAGTATAGAAATGGGAGCTAGGGGAGGAATGATTGCTCCAGATGAAATAACATATGAGTATATTAGGGGTAAAGAATTTGCTCCTAAAAATGAAAAATTTGATGAATCGGTACAAAAATGGAATATCTTAAAATCAGATGAAGATGCTGTTTTTGATAAGGTTTTAAAATTTGATGCTGAAGATATTGAACCAATGATTACTTATGGAACAAATCCTGGAATGGGAATAAAAATTAGTGAAGTTATTCCAAATTCTGCTGTTGAAAATTCAGATGAATCATTTAAAAAATCCTTAAAATATATGGGTTTAAAATCTGGTGATAAGTTACTAAATCATAAAATTGATTATGTTTTTATTGGTAGTTGTACAAATTCAAGAATTGAAGATTTAAGACTTTCTGCAAAAATTGTTAAAGGAAAAACTAAAGCTAAGCATGTTAATGCTTGGGTAATACCTGGTTCTAAGAAAGTTGAAAAATTAGCTATAGATGAGGGTTTGAATAAAATTTTTATTGATGCGGGTTTTGAATTTAGACAACCGGGTTGTTCTGCATGTCTTGCGATGAATGAAGATAAAATTCCTAAAGAAAATTATTGTGTGTCGACTTCAAATCGTAATTTTGAAGGAAGACAAGGACCAGGATCAAGAACATTTTTAGCTAGCCCTGTTACTGCTGCAATTTCTGCTTTAAATGGTTGCGTCTCTGATATAAGAGAATATATTTAATATGGAAAAATTTACTAAAATAGTTTCTCAATTAACTCCTTTAAAGATTCAAAATGTTGATACAGATCAAATAATACCTGCACGTTTTTTAAAAGCTGTTTCTAGAGAAGGTTTTGGGAAAAATTTATTTAGAGATTGGAGATATGATTCTAATAATGAACCAATAAAAGATTTTGTTTTAAATAATCATAATAAGGATTCTAAGATTTTAATTGCTGGAAGAAATTTTGGTTGTGGATCTAGTAGAGAACATGCAGCATGGGCTATATGTGATTTTGGTTTTAAAGTTGTGATTAGTAGTTTTTTTGCTGATATTTTCAAAAATAATTGTTTAAATAATGGTTTATTAGTTTTTCAATTAGAAGAAAAAATTATTCAAGAAATTTTTGATAAAATTGATAATAATCCAGATCATGAGTTTACTGTAGATTTAGAAAATCAAATTTTTTTTTCTAAAGGTTTAAAAATCAATCATTCATTTTCTATAAATGAATACAATAAATCATGTTTATTAAATGGATATGATAATATTGATTATTTATTAAGTATAAAGGATAAAATAATTCAATTTGAAAAAAGTAGATAAATGATAAAAAATATTGCAGTATTAGCTGGAGATGGTATTGGACCTGAAGTAATGAAAGAGGCAATTAAAGTTTTAGATGTAATTGCTTTTAAAACAGGTGTTACTTTTAATTATACTAATGCTCTAGTTGGTGCTTCAGCTATTGATTCTGAAAATAATCCGTTTCCTGATTCAACAAAACTGATATGTAAATCTTCAGATGCTATTTTATTTGGTGCAATTGGTGATCCAAAATATGATAATAATCCTAAAGCTAAAATTAGACCAGAAGATGGTCTTCTTGAGATGAGAAAATTTTTAGGTTTGTATGCAAATGTTAGACCAATTAAAACATATAACTCTTTAATAGATGCGTCTCCTCTTAAAAGAGAAATTGTTGAAAATGTAGACTTTGTTGTATATAGAGAATTAACTGGAGGTATATATTTTGGAGAAAAAGGGGTATCTGATGATGGTTCGGTTGCTTTTGACACATGTACCTATACCAGAGAAGAAATTCAAAGAATTTCTGAACTTGCTTTTAAAGAAGCATATAAAAGAAATAAGGAATTAACCCTTGTTGATAAAGCGAATGTATTATCTACTTCTAGATTATGGAGAGAGGTAGTTCAGGATATGGCAAAAAATAAATTTTCAGATATTAAAGTTAATTACCTCTTTGTAGATAATGCAGCTATGAAAATAATTACTAATCCATCTGAATTTGATGTTATACTAACAGAGAATATGTTTGGTGATATAATTACTGATGAAGCATCAGTTATAACGGGTTCATTGGGAATGCTTCCTTCAGCCTCTATAGGTAATAAGATATCTTTATTTGAACCAATTCATGGGTCTTATCCTCAAGCTGCTGGAAAAAACATTGCTAATCCTATGGCAATGATTTTATCTGCTGCTATGATGTTAAATTTGGCATTTGATATGAAGAAAGAGGCTGATATAATTCAAAATTCTGTAAGAGATGCTTTAAATTCTAATATTGTTACGGAGGATATATCATTTGAGAAAAGTTTATCTACATCTGAAGTTGGGGAGTGGATTTCAAAGAGAGTTAATGTACTTTTTTAATAAAAATTAACTTTTTTGATATTTTTATTTTTTGATAATAAGTTTTATTTTTTTACTTTGGTAGTATAATTGATATTATGAAAAAGTTGATTTTTTTATTTTTTGTCTTTATTTCTTTTAATTCTTATTCTCAGGATATAAAGAAAATGAGTGTTAATTTATATCCTAATCCAGCAACTGATTATATCACTGTGAAATTTGAGAATAATATTAATGTTGACGATTTTGATTTTAAAATACATAGTCTTATAGGTAACCAGTTGAATTTTAATTCAGAAAAAATTTCTGATTTTGAATTGATAGTTGATATACAAAATTTACCTAAGGGTATTTTTTTCCTTATTATTAATGAAAGAAATGATAGAAATAGAAAAATATTAAAATTTCTAAAAAATTAAGGATTTTTTTCGTAATTGATTTCAAACAGATTTCTGTATTTTTCTGATAATTCTTTGTTAGAATGGTTGCTATATGCTCTAGCTAGAGTGTTTAATGAAACTAAATTTTTTTGAATTTCATATTTATTATTAATCTTATTATCAAAATAATAGTTTAAAATCTCATCTGCTCTTTTACTTGTTATTTCAGCTATTTCATTGGCTAGTTCCTCTGTCCTAATATCACCTATTTGATCTAGTTTAAGTAAAAATTCTACAAGCTGTACTGAGAAATGATCATACATTACTGATTTATCTGGGATAAGCTCTAAGGATTTATTTATTACTTCAAGTGCTTTTTCATATTCACCATTATTAATCAAACTTCTGATCAGAGTATTAAAAGTTGCTCTATAATTCATTATAAATCCTCTATGATCTTCAGAAAAATAAGCATTTTCATTGTCTAATTCTCTCCAATATGAATTTTTCATAATGTTATAGTACATTAAATCTGAATTTATTAAACTTCCAGATTTAGAATTTAATATTGGGAGAAGCCTATATGCAAATCCTTCTTGAATCACATTTCTTTTTAAATCAAAACTTATCCCATTTAATGAAGTGTTATTGAAATAAATGGGTCTTTCCCATTTATTAGCTTCTAATAAATCTAAAAATGCAAGGTCTTTTTTCTCAATTCCTTTCTTACTCTTTTTAAGTGATAAAATAAGTTTATTAGTTTTGTATTTTAAAAATTTTTCAGGTAATCCTTCTATATTCTTATTTTCATCAACATTAAGGTAAAAGGATTTTGATGGAATAACATTATAATTACTCGAACTAGTAGGTACTTGAATAGCTTTACTGTTATTTTTAACTAAGTTTAAGTATGCACTTAAATTTATAGGTGCATCTTTAATTTTCAATTTAGAAATTATAGCATTTGGATTATTAACATAAGGTAAATAATCGTTTAATCCACCTTGAATATAATTATCTAAATTTAGATTGAATTTTATAGCATCAGATTTATTTTTTTTAGACATCATCTGATCTATGTACCAATCTGTATTAAAATAACTTAGTACTATTACTCTTACATCTGTTCTAAATTCTTCTACTTCTTGAACATACCAAAGGGGAAAAGTGTCATTATCTCCTCCAGTAAAAAGAATTGAATTTGGTTTACAGGATGCAAGTAAATTTTTTGCTGAATCTACTGTTAAGAATCTATTTGATCTATCGTGGTCATCCCAATTTTCATATGCCATTATTGTTGGTGGAGATAATGAGAATAAAATGCTAAGACCAACTGCTAGATTTTTTTTTTTGAAAATTTTTAAAAATATTGAATATAGAAATAAGGATCCAAAACCAACCCATATAGAAAATGCATAGTAAGATCCTGCGTATATATAATCTCTTTCTCTAGGCTCTGTTGGAGGACTATTTAAATAAAATACAAGAGCAATTCCAGTTAAAATAAATAGTAATGTTACTACAGAAAAGCTCTTTTTATCTCTTGAGTATTGAAAAAACATACCTAAAAGTCCAAATATTAAAGGTAACATCAAATAGTTATTTCTACCTTTATTTTTTTCAATTTGATAAGGTACTTTGTCAAATGCATTAGCAATACCTAACCATTGAGCATCTTGAATATCTGATTCTCTACCAGAAAAATTCCATAAAAAATATCTTAAGTACATATGTCCTATTTGATATTTAAAAAAGAATTCTAGATTATCAGAAAAAGTTGGATTTTGATTTTTATTTAAGTTGGTTATTTCTCTGTATCGTTGAATATGATTCGGTTGATTGCTATACATTCTTGGAAAGATGGTAGTACGTTTAGAATCATAGACATATTTAAATTTCTTTTCTTTAATTTCATATCTATCTTTTCCTTTTTTATATGTTATTCCATTTTCTACTTGATCCGTAACATTAGCGTCAAAATATTGACCTTTAAATAGCGGCCTGTAGCCATATTGTTCTCTTTTTAAATATGAAATAAAATTTAAAATGTTTTCAGGATTATTCTCATCTATTGGAGGATTATAACTTGATCTTATTAGAACTAAAGAATATGATGAATACCCAATTAATATGAACGTTAATGATAGTAATGATGTATTTAAAATTACCTTTTCTTTTAGTTCTGAGTATCTTATTAGATATATTAAAGATGAAATAAAGAGAATAATAAAAAATATTATACCGCTTCCAAATGGTAGACCAATTGAGTTAACAAAAAATCTTTCAATTAAACTGGCAAATGATGGCAATCCAGGAATTATACCTTCAATTATTAAAATAATTATAAATGAGCTTATTAGTAAAGATGAGACTATGCCTAAAGTAGATATTTCTTTACTTTTTCTAAAATATATTATCAAGGCTAAAGCAGGAATAGTAACTAAATTTAATAGGTGAACCCCTATGGATAGTCCCATCATATAGGCAATTAATATAATCCATTTATTTTGATCAGATTCAGATTCTATAGTTTCCCATTTTAGGATAGCCCAAAAAACAAAAGCTGTAAAAAACGAAGAAATAGCATATACTTCAGCTTCAACTGCAGAAAACCAAAACGAATCTGAAAATGTAAATACCATAGATCCAGTAAATCCTGCTAGTATTATTAGAATTATATTTTTATTATTTTTTGGGTAAATGATTTTGTTTGATAGATGAGTTATGCTCCAGAAAAGAAATAAAATTGTAAATGAGCTTGCAACTACACTTAAAAAGTTAACTGCTAGGGCTATGTTTTCATTATCACCTAACGCAAATAAAGAAAAAAATCTTCCTAACAGTAAATAAAATGGAGCTCCTGGTGGGTGAGGAACTTCAAGTTTACTTGATACTGCTATAAATTCTCCGCTATCCCAAAAACTTGCTGTGTCCTCAACTGTAATACTATAAACAATTAATGATATTATAAATGCTATCCATCCTGAAAAATTATTTATTTTATTGAAATTCCACATAAAAATCTATTTCAGCGAAAATAATATAAATTATTATAATCATAATCTATTGATTGAGTTAATTTGTAAAATAAAAATGAAAAAAAAAATTACACTTTTATTATTATTCATTGTCTTTTCTAATATTAATTTATATTCCCAGAAGGACACTTTAAAAAGTATATTGTCAGATATAGATATTCAAATTGAATCTACTAATGCAATTAATAAGATGTATAATTTTAATTTTGATTCAGCTGAAAAAGAATTTACATGGTTAATTGATGAATATAAAAATCATCCACTTCCAATTTTTTTATTGGGTTTAAGTAAATGGTGGAGGATTGAAGCAGAAGTAAATCAAGGAATAGAATCTGAAGGTGAAGCTAAGAAAAAAAATAACTTGGATAATCAATTTTTGTCATTGATGGATAAATCAATATCACTTTCAAAGAAAGTATATGAAGATGGAAATAAAATTGATGGAGCATTTTTTCTTGCTGCATCTTATGGTTTTAAAGGTAGGTTGTTGTCAGAAAGAAGAAAATGGAGGAAAGCTGCTTTTTCAGGAAAAAATGCTCTTAAATATTTAAAAGAAATTCGGAAGGAAGATTATTTAATACCTGAAATTGCATTTGGTAATGGTCTTTTTAATTATTATTCTATCTGGATAGCCGATAAATATCCTATTCTCAAACCAATAATTAAGTTTTTTCCTAAGGGAAATAAAATTAGAGGTATTGAGCAATTAGATAATGCTGCTAAAAACTCATTTTATACTAGAACAGAAGCACAATATTTTCTTATGAGAATATTTTCTGAGGAAAACAAATTGAGTAAAGCTTTACAGATTTCAAATTATCTTCATAATACATATCCTATGAATTCAATATTTCATAAGTATTATACTCAATTATTATACAGGTCAGGTTATTTTGATGAATGTGAAATTCAGTTAAATGAATTATTAAAAAATTATTTAAATAATGTATTAGGGTATAATGTTAATGTTGTAAGAAATGCTCATTTTTTTAAAGCAGAAATAGAAAGAAAAAAATTAAATATTAAAAGTGCAAAAGAAAATTATTTGAAGTCAATAGAATATTCTATTCAAATGAAAAATCAAAGATTAGGCTATACTCTTTATTCATATTATTATTTAGGAAAAATAGAATATGATAATAGAAATTTTAAAACTTCAAAACAATATTTTAAAAGGGTTATTAGATTAAGCAAGAGAAAAGAAAAAATCAATGTTGATTCTAGAAACTATTTAAGAAAAATAAAATAATCTTTGTTATCAAACTTATTTATATTTGTCAATCAAAATTTAAATTAACTTATTTATATAATACCCAAATTTTATTTTAAAGTATGAAAATTGATAATATTGATAGAAAAATTTTAAGAATGCTTCAAGAGAATTCTAAAATCACTAATTCATATCTTTCTAAACAAATAGGACTTTCACCTGCACCAACTCTTGAAAGAGTTAGAAAATTAGAAAAAAAAGGTATTATAAGTGGATATCATGCACAACTAAATTTATCTAAAATAGGTTTAGGAGTAAGCACATTTGTTTTGGTATCCTTAAAAGGGCATAATAAAAAAAATATTAATATTTTTCTTGATAAAATCAATAAAGTAAACAATGTTATAGAGTGTCATCATATTACGGGAACGGGTGATTTTATATTAAAAGTAGTTTCTGAAAACATAGCATCATATCAAAAATTAATGTTAGATAAAATCAGTGAAATTGAGTCAACTGATAGTTTGCAGTCAATGGTTATTCTTTCTACTTTTAAGGATAATAAGGTAATGCCTTTATAATTTATTAAAATGAAAAATATTGTTTTAAATGCAGATGATATAGAAAAAAAGATTAGAAGGTTATCATATCAGATTATAGAAAAAAATATTAATAAAAAAAACATTATTATTATAGGTATTCAACCAAATGGAAAGTATTTATCTGAGAGAATAAAAGATTATATCTTGAAGTATTCTGATATTAAAGTTTTATTATATGATATGAAATTAGATAAAAAAAAATTTTTATTTAAGAAATGTACTCCTGAATTAATTTATGAAGATATAAATGATAATATTATAGTATTTATCGATGATGTTATGAATTCTGCAGGAACATTGATGTATGCAATTCATAAAATACTTTCTTATCATCCAAAAGATATTCAAATAGGAGTTTTAATAGAAAGAACTCATAAAAGTTTTCCCCTTTCTGCAAATTTTAAAGGATTAGAGTTGAGCACATTTGAATTTGAACATGTTGAAGTTAAATTAAATGAATCACCAAAGGTTATAATAACATGATTTATATTACTAGAAAAGAACATTTTAATTCAGCTCATAAACTTTATAATTCTAATTTTTCACTTGAAAAAAATATAGAATTTTATGGTATTTGTTCAAATGAAAATTGGCATGGACATAATTATGATCTTATAGTAACAGTAAAAGGAAATATAAATTCAGAAACAGGAATGTTTATTAATTTAAAAACTTTATCAGATATTATTAAATCAGAAATATTAGAAAAAGTTGATCATAAAAATTTAAATCTTGATGTTCCATTCTTAGAAGGTAAAGTAACTACAACTGAAAATGTTGTTATTGAATTCTGGAAAATTCTTGATGAAAAATTAAGGTCACTTAATGATGTAGATTGTCAGTTACATTGTGTAAAGCTTTATGAAACTCCAAGAAATTTTGTAGAATATTATGGAGAAAAATAATTCAGATATTTTTATAATCTCTGGTGAGAAGTCTGGTGACATTCATGGTTCATATATTATAGAAAATTTACTTAAATCAAATTCTTCTCTTAAAATAGATTGTTGGGGAGGATCTCAAATGGAGAATGCTGGAGGAAATATTTTAGAAAATTATTCTAATTATAGTGTGATGGGATTTGTTGAGGTTTTTTATAAACTTCCTTTATTACTTAATAAACTTAAAAAATGTAAAAAAGATATTTTAAGACTTAATCCAAAGTTGATTTTATTAATTGATTTTCCTGGATTTAATTTAAAAATTGCAAAATTTGCTAAAAAGAATGGTTTTAATGTACATTATTATATCCCTCCTAAAGTTTGGGCTTGGAATCCTAGGCGCATATCTATTTTGAAGAAATATGTTGATAACATATATTCAATTTTACCTTTTGAAAAGAAATATTTTTTAAAGAATTCCCTTAATATAGATTATGTTGGAAATCCAGTTATAAAAAAGATAGATAGTTTTTCTACTAATAATGCTGAAAATTTAAATAATAAAATTATTTCTCTGTTGCCAGGAAGTAGAATTAGTGAATTAAAATATTCATTACCAATTTTTAATAATTTAGTTGAAAAGTTGCCAAATTATACGTTTAATGTATGTGGTGTGAGTGATTTACCTAAATCTACTTATGATGGTATTAAAAAGTTTCATAACGTTAATGTTATATATGAAAACACTTATGATACAATATATAATTCTGGATTTTCTGTTGTTATGTCTGGAACTGCTAGTCTTGAAGTTGCTCTTTTAGGAGTACCACAAGTAGTTGTATTTAAAATTTCTAAATTATCCTATTTGATAGGGAAATTATTAATCAAAGTAAATTTTATATCACTTGTTAATTTGATTTTATCAAGAAATTGTATTAAGGAATTAATTCAAGATCAATTTAATACCATAACGATAGTAGATGAGTTGAAAAAAATTGAAAATAATGTTGAATACAGAAATAATATGATAAAGAGTTATAATGAATTAAGAAAAATAATTGGAAGGAGTGATGCCTCAGTAAATGTATCTGATAAACTTTTATTATCTATTTAGATTTTCTAATCAGAATTTCATCAATTATTCCATACTTTTTTGCTTCATCAGCTCTCATCCATTTATCACGATCAGAATCTTTTTGTATTTCATGAAAAGATTTTCCAGTATGATTTGCTAGAATATTGTATAAGTCTTTTCTTAATTCTTGCATCTGTTTTAATGTTATTTCCATATCGGTAGATTGTCCCTGCATTCCTCCGCTCGGTTGATGAATCATAACTCTTGAATGTTTTAAAGCCGATCTTTTATTTTTTGTTCCACCAGCTAATAAAATAGCAGCCATGGATGCTGCCATTCCAGTACATATAGTTGCAACATTGGGTGATACATACTGCATTGTATCGTAAATGCCTAATCCTGCATAAACTGAACCTCCAGCAGAATTGATGTATAATAATATATCATTTTTTGAATCAACTGATTCAAGAAATAAAAGTTGTGCAGTTATAATATTTGCTATATTTTCTTCAATTTCCATTCCAAGAAAAATAATTCTATCCATAATAAGTCTAGAAAAAACATCAATTTCTCTAAAATTTGTTGGTCTTTCTTCAATGACTGATCGAGTCATATTTTCTACTTTTTCAACATATTTATCAAATGTAAGACCATTTAAATTTTTGTCTTTTACTATATATTTTCTTAATTCTTCTCTATTCATACTTATAAAATTAATTTATTTTATTTGCAAGTTGCTTAAATTTATCAAATGTTATTGATTTTTCACTAATTGATACTTTTTCTTTAATTTGATTAAAAACTTTATTTGATTTTAATTGATTAAAAATTTTAAGATAATTTTCTCCATTGTTATGTTTTAAATAATTATCAACAAATTTATTTATGTTTTTATTTATTTCTTGAAGTCCTGATCCTTGTAATTGATGTTGTACTTGATGTTTAGCAAGGGATACAATTTCCTTATTTTCAATTTTGATTTTATTTTTATCTATAATATCATCTACTATATAAGACCATTTAATTTGGTCACAATATTCTTTAAATTGCTCATTTAGCAACTTTTTACTTGTTTTCTCATCATTATTTTTTGTGATCCAATCTTTTACATAATTAGTAGGAACTTCAATTTTATATTTTGATACTAAATTTTTTTCAATTTCTCTATTTAGTAATAATTCACTTTCTCGCAGATAACTTGCAGAAAGTGATTTTTCAATTTCATTATAAAATTCTTTTTTTGTTTTAATTT
>Ga0208879_1000153_pt1 | contig 74441 bp, 65 predicted proteins | sample Knorr_S15_td_Bot_FD_185605 | JGI IMG/M metagenome (GOLD analysis project Ga0208879, IMG submission 185605) | Marine microbial communities from Southern Atlantic Ocean transect - Knorr_S15_td_Bottom_ad_5009_LV_A (SPAdes) (version 2) | ecosystem: Environmental > Aquatic > Marine > Oceanic | place... | reverse complement strand
ATATGCACCAGTCATTAATATTTTCCATCCATGACTTGTACATGTTTTTAAGTTTTTTGGGATGGAATTGTATGTTATCATTAAGAACATTTTTAAGTGCAGGTTTTTTTATTTCTTTCATTTTAAGGAACCATTGAGTAGATATTTTTGGTTCTACAACAGCATCTGTTCTCTCAGAGAAGCCAACTTTGTTTTTATAGTTTTCAATTTTTTCAAGTTGTCCTATTTTATCTAGATCTTTTATTATTTGTTTTCTAACCTTAAACCTATCTTTTCCTGTATATAGTATTCCATTACCATTAATTTTTCCTTCATCATCAAAGACATCTATGGATTCAAGATTATGTTTTTGACCAAGTTTATAATCATTCTCATCGTGAGAGGGAGTTACTTTAAGACAACCTGTTCCAAATTCCATGTCTACGTATTCATCTTCAATAATTGGAACTTCCCTATTTACAAGAGGAACAATTGCTTTTTTGCCTTTATATTTTTTAAATCTATTATCATTTGGATTTATACAAATAGCAGTATCTCCAAGAAGTGTCTCGGGTCTTGTAGTTGCTATTGTTAATGAATCATTAGTTTCTTTTATTTTGTACTTAATATAGTATAATTGTGAGTCTACTTCTCTATATATAACTTCATCATCTGCAAGAGCTGTTTTACCCTCTGGATCCCAATTTATCATTCTTATACCTCTGTATATATGACCTTTTTCATACAAGTCTATAAAAACACTGATAACAGACTTAGAGAGATCTTCATCCATAGTGAATTTTGTTCTTTTCCAGTCACATGATGCTCCTAGTTTTTTTAATTGTTCTAAGATTATTCCTCCATACTTATCTTTCCATTCCCAGGCATATTTTAGAAATTCTTCCCTTGAGAGAGATTCTTTTTCTATGCCTTTTTCTTTTAACATAGCTACCACCTTTGCCTCTGTTGCAATAGATGCGTGATCAGTTCCAGGGACCCAACACGCTTCTTTCCCCTGCATCCTTGCTCTTCGTGTGAGTATGTCTTGAATGGTGTTGTTTAGCATATGTCCCATGTGTAGAACTCCAGTAACATTAGGAGGTGGCATGACTACTGTGAATGGTTCTTTATTTGGATTAGGTTTAGAATTAAAAAAACCCTTTTCTTGCCAGATTTTATACCATTTGTCTTCTATCTGAACAGGATCATACTTAGATGCTAGTGACATAACTTAAAATTAATAAGACTAAGCCGCTATATTAAGCATTGCCTCAATAAATTTATCTATATCATCCATAGTAGAATATAAGTTGGGAGAGACTCTGATTCCATAAATTCCTCTATCTCCGTTAATTGAAACAGTAAATATTTTGTATTCATTAAATAATTTATCAGATAATTCCTTTGGAGTTATTCCCTTTACTCCAACATTGGCTATTCCATACGACTGACCTTTTTCAAGAGGTGTATTTAGTATAATATTGTTTTCATTTTTAAGGGCACTTGTCCAACGACTTTGAAGTTGCTTTAATCTGTCTGATTTTTTTTGTTTTCCAATTTTTAGGGTAAAGTCAATTGCTGCTAATATACCATTTTGATTTGAACATGGCCTTGTTCCAAAGTGTTCAAGTTTCATGATGTTATCTTCATCATTTTGTGTATCTCCAAATAATGGCCAAAGTCTATTAATTTTATCTTTTTTAACATATAATAATCCATTTCCAAGTGGAGCACCAAGCCATTTGTGTAGGCTTGAAGCATAATAATCGCACCCTATCTCAGAAATATCCATATCGACATGACTAAATGAGTGTGCGCCATCAACTATTGTCTCTATACCTTTTTCTCTTGCTTTTCTACAGATGTCTTTTACAGGAAGTACTTGTCCATTTAAGAATACCATATGAGATACGAGAAGAACTTTTGTTTTTGGGTTGATAGCATCTATGATCAAATTAACTATTTGTTCTTGGCTTTCAGGATGAATTGGAACATCAACGATTCGAATCTTTGTTCCAAACCTTTTCTCTCTCATATCTAGAGCTTGTATCATGTTTGGATATTCAAGGTTTGTTCTTAAGATTTCATCTTCTTTATTTAATTTAATTCCCTGAATAACAATGTTCATTGATTCAGTAGTATTTCTAGTGAGACAGATTTCTTTATTACTAACTCCTGAATATTCTGCTAGTCTAGATCTTACTTTTTCTCTTAGATCATTTTGTCTTGTTCTCATGTAATAAGAGGGAGATTCATTAATGTCATTAATAAAGTCTATCCAGTAATTTTTTACGATCTCAGGTGAGGGACTAAAATAGCCAGATTCTAAATTTATGAATTCTTTATTTTGATGATATAGTCTGGCTATAGAATTCCAATATTTTTCATCTGATGATGCATTTGAATTTAGATTAGAATTAAATTTTGCTATTTTACCATAGTCCATAGAGATAAGTGGAAATAAACTTCCTATGGCAAATGATTTATTTATAAAATTTCTTCTCGATAATGACATACATACAATTTAATAAAAAAAGGTTAACAAATTGTTAACCTTTTTATTATAACCATAAAGAGTTGAACTTTTAGTTCACAGTAACTGGTAAAGCAGCTCCTGTATATGAACCTACCATAGCACTAGGAACACTAGCTCCAAACGCATCATTGATCGCAGCAATAAATTTGTTTGCAACTAAAGCATATCCTCTAGCATTTGGATGGATACCGTCAGTAGACCACATTCCAGTTGGTGGAGCAAAGTCATAAGTTACTACCACGCTATTGTTTGTGAACGGTGAAGTATTAGCAAGTGATTCGAAGTATCCGTCAAAGTCGGCTACAGCAACTCTTCCACCACCAAGTGCAGCAACGGCACCAGCCACTGCAGCATTATAAGTTTTTCTAGCGGTTTCAAACTCTACAAGTTCTCCACCAGTTAAAAAATATTGATCTGGCAATGGTACAGTAACACCGTAAACAGCAGTTGGCATACTAGGATGAATAGGTACACCTATTACTACTTGAGCAGATAATGGTAGTATTTCTCCGTCAAAAGCTTGTCTTGCCATTCTAAAAGGATTTAAAGCAGCTCTTGTACCAGCATCTAAAACACCTAATCCAACTAAAGCATCCCATAGAGGACCTAAATCAGTTAGAGATTCGTCTTCAACTAATATAGAATTTGCTCCAACAGACCATGATAATGTTCTCATAGCTGCTTCTTGAGCAGTTATATACCCATAACTTGCTAAGACAGTATTAAGTTGATTAAATCCAGCAGCAAGTCCTTGTAGTTGGGCTAGTGTAGCATCGTTTGCCATTGGTATAATTTCAGTTGGTTTTGCTACTGTGGCAGCAATAAACTGAAAGTATGGAGCAGCTAACAAATCAGGAACTGTTCCTACAACTCCTTTCCATACAGGATTTGCAGCAAGCATTCCTCCCAAGGCTGATTGAAAGTAAGCTCCTAATGTAGCAGCATCTGGTATTGGAACCTGAGCTTGATCACCACCCCTTGCAGCGTATCCAAGAAAGTCAGAATGTCCCAGCCATGTCATAAAGAAGGATGCACCAGAACCTATAAATTGTCCCAATGGACTAACCGTTGCTCCAGAAGCATCAAATCTAGCAAAAAATGGATTATAAGCAGGATTAGCTGGTACATTAGGTCCACCTGCAAAAGGTGTTAAGTACATAGCCAATACTGAGTTAGGAAATGCAAAATTATTTAGAGCTGTTTTATCTCCTCCGTAAGGAGTTAATACAGATGCAATGTCTCCAGGCATAAAATCAATACCTATTGCTCCAGTTGAAGCACTTTGTGTTAAATAAGTTCTTCCTTGGTCATCAGATGTTCCAGGAATCCCATCAGGACCTGGACCGATATAACCATTTGCAGAATTAATGTCTGGTTGATAAAACATTGATGCACCACCAGCATACGCAAGTTGGTTAGCAATTAACTTAGCAACAGAATGAGACTGCCCAAAAGTATGGAGGGCTCCATCCATCATGCCAGCTGTATATGATCCACCAATAGTAGCAAACTTAGCAAAGTTTGCGCTACCGCTTGAACCACTTGGAGAACTATAACCTTCCGAAGGGAAAGGGCTTAGCTCTGTCATTTCTTGCTCACAAGATATACCTATAAATGTAAATATAGTTGTTAATAGTATGTATTTAAAATTTTTCATATTTATCAATTTATTAGTTTAAGAATTCGTCAAATGTTAAAGATAGATAGAAGGTTTTACCAATAAATGGTCCCCCTGCTCTTGATCTGTAATCATTGTTTCCAACACCCATATGATTTCCACCTAGTTTCACAATTGTTTTCAGACTTTCAATTTTATAATTGATCTGAGCATCAAGTGAACCATAAGCAGGAATTGTCATATTCGAGAAAGTACTTTCGTACAAAAATTCATCTTGGAATCTTAGACTAGCTGAGAATCCAAAATTTTTGAAAACTTCTCTGTTTGCAACAGTGAATGTGTACATGTTTTCAGGAGTGTTGAAATAAGAAAGAAAAGTACTTTGCTCACTAGCATAATTTATTTTTTGCTCTAAGTGATTGTAATTTCCAGTTAATTTATATCCCATTCCAAGATCAAAAGTTAACCCAACTCCTAAACCCCATGACTCAACATCATCGTTAGCATTACTTCCTAAAGACCAACCATATCCAGGAGCAAGCGTTTGTCCTGCATGAGTTGTCGGATTTTTAGATGCAACAATTACTCCACCAAACATGTCAGTATAATATGTTTTATGGTAGTTTATGTCTGCAAGCATAACATCTCCTATAATTCCTTTATATCCAATTTCAAATGCTTTAAGTCTCTCAGGTTGAATGTAATCAACATAAGCTTCTTGTAGTAAAGCTGGATTACCACCAACCGCTGTACCACTCGCATCTAAGCTCCCACCTGAATTAAGATAAGCTGAATATGAGTTACCAGACCATGCACCACCTTCCATAATACCATATCTCTCAGCATTTGCTCTTGCTGTACCCAGAAGAGTAACTGTTCCTGTAGGGAAGAATATATATTGATTTTGTGTGTCAGGATTTCTAAATCCAGTTTGATAACTAACCCTTATGTTGCTAGCTCTTCCAAATGAGTAAACTAGCGCAAGTCTAGGAGTAAAGCTACCATCATAATTTTCATTTTTATCATACCTTAATGATCCAGTAAAATGAAGACCATCTCCATCAACATCAGTTACAATGTCAGTTTTTACTTGTGCATAAGTTCCCCATTCAGATATGTGTATTCTCTCGTTAACACCATCTCCGTCAGGATCTTCATTGAAGACTGTTCCGTCAGTGAAAATTCCATAGTTCCTATAATTAGCACCTACAAGTAACCAGTCTGCAGCCTTATAAGAGATTTCACCATTAGTACTTTTTGAGTTATCAGTAAAACTTGCTCCACCACTTTGAAATTTTCCAGCTATTACCTGATCTCTTACAGCATTATATTCACTAGAGCCAATAGCAGGAATTGCTGCATCAGCTTGACCTCTTGCAACTTGATGTGCAATTATTGAATTCCCAGCAGGGAATGGAGTATATCCTTGCATCGTAACTATATAAGTCTGTAAGTACGTTGGCACCCATGATGTTACTGAAGGAGAAAATGCTTCATTCATTATTGCTCCAAGAGCTCCAAGATTGTATGAATTTCCTGCATCAGTTACAGATTGCCACACTTTAAGATCTAATTTGTCACTTTTAAGTGTAAACTTATAGAACTCTTGCCCAAAATCTCTAAGTGCATACTTTTGAGTTCCAGTATAGATGGTACTTCCACCACCTTTTCTGTAGAGTACCGAAGCCTCTAAATTATCGTTAAGTCTATAATTAACGGTAATGTCATATTTCAGATTATTAGCTCCATTATCTAGTATTAATGATTCTTCAGGAAATCCTGTTCTTCTTAAGTTTAATACACCAAAAGATGCATATTGAGAACCTGCTAAGGCTCCAACAGGAAGAATAATAGGAATTTCATCTCCATAAAGATTTAAACCATTAAAATTAGGTTGACCAGAAAGATTAACAGTGCTAAAAGTATTTACAGCATCAGTTGTATAGTCATTAGCTATCCAGTCTTCAGATAAGTCATATGCAAAATTTACTTTAATAGCTAACTTATCATTGACTGCTTTAGAATATCTGATATTATATTTTGATAGAGGATGTTTTTCATTATCTCCTCTTGCGGATTGTGTAAATCCTTGCATTACCTGGACTGATAGTCCTTGGTATTCAAAAGGATTTTTACTTGTCATCAACATTATGCCATTGAAGGCATTTGGCCCGTACAATGCTGAAGATGCTCCCGGTATAATCTCAATGCTTTCTATATCTAGTGGATTAACACCTACAAGATTACCAGTAGGAAAGTTTAGAAGAGGAGCAGATGTATCCATTCCATCAACAAGCTGTACAAACCTAGTATTTGCATCGGTTGCGAAACCTCTAGTGTTTATAGCAGCAAAATTTAAACTTCCACGACTTACTTTTACACCCTTTATATGTTCAAGTTGATCCATAAAATCAGCAGTTGCTGAATTTTGAATTTCAAGTAAGTCTATTTTTTCAATTGTTACAGGTGCTTCAAGTATACTCTGTTCTATTCTAGAAGCTGAAATAACAACTTCATTTCCAAGCAGTATGTCTTCAGACATTTCTACATCTAAATTTGACGTGCTTGATGAAACATCGATTTCTTGAGTCTTATAACCCACAATTGAAAAGACTAATGTTAATTGTGATTCATTAACATCTAAAGTATAGTTACCGTCTCTATCTGAGATGGTTCCTTGTACTTTACCTTTAACTAGTATGTTTACACCAATCAATGAACCATTTTCATCTGATACACTACCAGATACAGTAATGCCTTGAGAAAAAGATAGGTTTGATACAGTGAATAATACAAGAAAAAGGTAGATTAATTTCTTAACAAAATTATTCATACTCTTTATAGTTTATGTTTAAAATAGTTGGTTAGTAACAATACTAACTTTGTAAAATAATCAAAATTTAGATATTTAGGATTATTTATTGGAGTTATTTTTTAGATGTTTGATAAGCTTTTCGCACAAATTATTTGTTTCTTTTGACATAAATTCATCTCCTGTAGAATTAAGAATGCTCTGGCCTAGACCTCCAATACAATCAACATAGAATTTTTTCATATCATCTGTGTTCATGTCTTTAGTCCACAGGTCAATTCTTAGAGTATTCATTTTATCATGATCCCATAATGAGAGACTAATTGATTTGGTCTCAGATAATTTATCATTTGAACTGTCTTCAGCCTTCCATTCTATTTTGCTAGGCATATTATCTTTATCTAGGCTTACTAAAAATTTAATTTCTGATTTTTTCATTTTTTTCTATAATTTTTATTGATGTTATTTTATCTTTTATTAATTGTTCTTTTAGAAGATGCAAATTTTTAAACTTTTTTTCATCTCGTATTTTTTCTAAAAATTTAACTTTAATTTTTTCATCATAAATATTTGATTTAAAGTCAAAGATATGAACTTCAAATCTTCTATTTTTTCCATTTACAGTTGGTCTGTATCCAATGTTGAGCATTCCATAATATTTTTTGTTTTTAATTATAATTTGTACAGTATAAACTCCATCTTTTGGAATAATTTTTTTTGATTTATTGATGTTTATGTTTGCAGTAGGGTAGTCTATTGTAGATCCAATTCCATCTCCTTTAATTACTTTTCCATGTAAATAGTAAGAATATCCTAGCATAATGGATGCTTTTTTTACATCACCTTGCTCAAGTTTTTTTCTAATTATAGAAGAGCTAATTTCAAGTTTTTTATTTATTTGTTGTTTACTTATTTCTTGAATGTTGAAATTATAGTGTTTTTTATTTTTATTTAAAAAATTAAAGTTTCCTTCTCTTTTATTTCCAAAACTATGGTTGTATCCTATAATTAGTTTATCAATTTTTAATTTTTTTTCTAAGAAATTAGTTATAAAATCTAACGCTTTTATTTTTGAGAATTCTTTAGTGAAGTTTATAAGGTAGAGTATATCAATGCCGATATTTTTTAAGATTATTTTTTTTTCTTTTAATGTTGAGAGAAGTTGTACATTATCATTTTTTTCTAGAATAATTTTGGGATGTGGCCAGAAAGTTATAACCATGCTTTGGCCATTATTTTTTTTTGCATCCTTAACAATTGTATTTAATATTTTTTTGTGACCATAATGAATACCATCAAAGTATCCAATTGTAGCAACAAGATAATTTTTCTTGTTTATAGGTTTATTATCATTAATTATTTTCAATTTTTTCCTTATTTATTATTTTTATAATATCATTTATATTTTTTGCTTTATCAACACTAAACATTCCAATTTTTGTTCTTCTAAGTTTTGATAAATAAGCACCACATTTAATTTTTTTGCCAAAATCTCTTGCTATAGATCTAATATAAGTACCTTTTGAACAATTTATCTTAAAATCTACTTCAGGAATTTTTATTGATATAATTTCAAATTTAAATATTTCAATTTTTTTTTCTTTGAGTTTTACTTTTTCATTATTTCTAGCAAAAGAATATGCTCTTTTTCCATCAATTTTTACTGCTGAGAATTTAGGAGGTACTTGGTTTTGTATTCCAAGAAAAGATTTTGATGATTCTATGATTTTTTTTTCTGTGATATTCTTGGTTGTTTTTTGAGAATTAATTTCAGTTTCTAAATCATGAGAAGGAGTAGTTTTTCCTAGAATAAAAGTTCCAGTATACTCTTTTGGATAATTTTGATATTCATTAATTTTTTTTGTGTTTTTCCCAGTGCAAAGAATTAATAATCCAGTTGCCAATGGGTCTAATGTTCCAGCATGTCCAATTTTTTTACATTTAATAGTATTTCTAATTTTTTTTACTACATCAAATGAAGTCCAATCAATACTTTTATCTACTAAAATAGTTTTGCCTAGGTTATATTTATCTATGAATAAATTCATTAAATTTTTAATTGTAGTTTTTCATCCAGCAAATTAAAAGATTTATTTTTGCATTAAAATTATAGAATGATAAGATTATTTATAATAATTTTTCTTTTAAGTCAAAGTAATGTATTAGCTCAAAATAAAATACTTTCATCATTGCTTAAAAAAAATAAAATATCTTTAGAATTAGTAAGTTATATAGATTTTTCTGAGTCATTTTCTTTGGGAAAGGATAAGGTTTCAGATGAATTAGAAGGTGTTTTAAGAAGTAAAAAAATAAAAATAGAAAATAATAGCAGATACGTAATATCTCTTTCTCACGGTTGGACCTATAAAAGAGACGTAGAATTGATAATAGATAATTATAAAGGAGTTATTATTGATAGCTATAATGATGATAATGTCATAGCTTTATTTGAATCTTCTAAAATCAAAAACTTAAAAGAATCGCTGGAAGCTTTAATAAGTTTTTTGTTAGTTGAAAATAATAAAATAGCCTCTTCAGAAAATAAGAAATTTATTGATGTAACTAGTCATTTTAAAAATATTCAAGCATTTTCATGGGACTCTTCTAGACCTGATTCGCATGCTCCTATTGGTATTTTGGGTGACCACACACATTCTAAAAAGGATCTAATGTTAAGTTATAGGTTTAACTCAGAGATTAAATCAAATAATTTAAATGGGAATATTTCAATGTCACAAGAACATGTTATTGAAGCTTTAGGCTATGACAAATATGTTTCTTCATCACTTTTTAATACACACTCTATAGAGTTTATGTATGGAATAACTGATGATGTCACTCTGATGAGTTTATTTAATTATCATAGTAATATGATGAAGGTAATAAAAAAAAATATGGTAGAATATAATTCAAATGGAATGGGAGATATGGAATTTCAATTTCTAATGAATTTTTTTAAAAAAAGATTTTTGAAAATACATTCAAACGTTGGATTTAAATTACCCTTTGGAAGTATAGATAAGAAATTTAATGAAAAATTATTACCTTACTCAATGCAACTAGGGAGTGGTTCATTAAGTATTTTATTAGGTTTTACTGGTCTTTTTCAGTCTAAAAAAATATCTGGAGGATTTCAACCTCTGCTTAATGTTTCTACAAATACCAATTCAAGGGGTTATTCTTATGGTAATTTATTTAATATTAATTATTGGTTATCATATAAACTTTCAAAGATTATAAGCCTAAGTTATAGACAACAAAACATTATTAATTCCAAAATTAATGGAATGGATGAGGGCCTAGATCCTTGGGATATTAGTCTTAACAACACTAACAATTCATCTTATGAAATAATTCAGTCATTTTTTGGACTAAATACCTCTATTTTAAAAGGAGTATTTAAAAATTTTAGATTTTCTGTCGAGTATGCTGTCCCATTGTATCAGAATTATGATGGAATTCAGATGGGTTTAGATGGAAAATTTATTGCTGGCATTCAATTTTCTCCTGGAGGACATAAACATAATTAATATGAAATACTTATATATTCTAACCACCTTTTTATTTACAATTTCTTGTTTACCATCAAATAAATTGGATGATTCTAATCAAAAAATTTTAAGTGAAATAATAAAGGAACATGATGTACTTATGGAAAAAATGGGAGAAATAAAAAAACTTGAAAATGATATTAAATCTACTTTATTTGAAGATTCATTGTCAGAAAAATTAGTGAGTTCTCTTAGAAATTCAAATAAAATGATGATGAAATTTATGAAAGATTTTAGTGACGAATTTCCATATGACAAATATCCCATGAATTCAAAAGATAATAAAGGCGATGATGAATTATTAAAAGATGTTAATCAAAGGTTAAAAATTCAAAAAGAAATACTTTTAAATATTAGTAAAAGTTTTGAAGAGAGCGTCTTTAATGCAGAGAAGAGCTTAGAAAAGTAATGAATCTAATTCTTTAAAAGAGTAATTTAATATTTTGGAATTACAATCATTATAATTAAAATGCCACCATTCATACTGATAAACTTCAAAATTGTATTTTTTCATTGTATTAATTAAAAGATCTCTAATCTCTTTTTCTTTTTTTGTTCCACCTTCATAGAAAGGGTAAGCTTTTTCAGTAAATTCATCATAACCGGATATCATTTTAACTATTTTTCCATTTTTTAAATGAAACAATCCGATATCTACAGCACATCCTCTATTATGTACAGACCCCTTTTTTGGATCTGCTACAAAATCTTTTAAAGAATCTGGTGTTGCGTCCCAAAACATTTTAGTTACATACCATGGCCTATAGGCATCATAAACTACTATCCCGTAACCGTATTTCTCTAATTCATTATGGGCTTTTATTAACATCTGACTAGCTTCTTTTAATAAAAAAGCTTTCGGTTCTTTATAAAATGGAGTTTTCATAAAATTTCTTGTTGATGCATATCTAATATCAAGTTTTACGGAGGGATCTAGTTTAATTATTTCATATAATTCACTCGATTTATCCAATTTATTTTCTTCAATTGGTGGATAAGAATTTAATGCTATTTCTCTAAGTTTTTTAACAGGATATTGTGGTTCGATTGTAAATATTTTTTCATCATTTTGATCTTTACAACCACTTATAATTGAAAATAAACCAATAACTATACAATAACATGCAAAATAAAAAAGGTTACTTTCTCTAACAATTTTTATCATCCATTTACAAGCTATAATTCCACTAAAAAGAGCTGAAATGAAGCCTATTATTAGAGGTTGAATTCCAATTTCAGTTTCTACAAACTGTAAGTTCATTGCTCCTTTATATATTTTTAAAAATGCAATACCAAAAATTGGAATAAGAACCATCAAAAAAGAAAATCTAGTAGCTTCTTTCTTATTAATTTTTAAAAATAATGCAGTGGATATAGTTGCTCCTGATCTTGAAATACCTGGTATTATTGCAAATGCTTGAGCTATTCCTATAATCAAGGCATCATAATATGAGATTTCATTTTTAGAGTTATTTTTTTGGAAGTAAGTGAATGTTAGAAGAAGGGCTGTAATTAAAAGCATTGAACCTACTAGAATTATATCACCATTGAATAAACTTTCAACTTTTTCTTCAAAAAATATTCCAACTATACCAATTGGAATAGCCGATATTAATATTTTAGAAATAAAAATTGTTTCTGAATTCTTCTCTAACTTTAACACACTATGAATTAGTTTTTTAATATCATTTCTAAAGACATATAAAATACTAATGGCAGTAGCAAAGTGAACAATTATTGTAAATAATAAGTTATCTGCATTATCTGTTTTAAGGAAATATGATCCTAATTCTAGATGACCACTACTACTTATGGGTAGAAATTCTGTAAGTCCTTGAAGTATACCTAGAAGTAAGGCTTCAAACCAATTCATTTTTATTGCTTACTTTTTGAAAATATAGCAAAAAACTCAATAATAAATCCTATTAATACAATCATGGGTCCTAGAGTTAAACCCAAAAATCCAAATCCATAATCTTGTTGGTCAATAGTCATTATTATAAACCCAATAGCTATAGTAAATATTCCGACAATCATTAAAATATAATTGTGTCTATTGAATGGAAGATTTGATTTATTTTTCATAATTAACTGTATAGTTCGTCAAGGGATGAATTTAAATATTTATTTACAGAAGTGTAAGTACTTATTACAACCATAACAATTCCAGTTAATACTAGACTAATAAATATAATACTTAATTGTTCTGCTGTTGCTATAGAGTTTAAACCATTCAATTTATCATTTGCAAGTGTGATAATTACAAATAATAAAACTGATGCAATTACTCCAGAAACAACACCATAAAATATACCTCTAAGTAGAAAAGGTTTTAAAATGTAATTAGACGTTGCACCTACTAATTGCATACTTCTTATTAAAAATCTTTGAGAAAATAGAGCTATTCTTAGAGTATTGTTTATAAGAATAATTGATATTAAAAAAAGAACTATAAAAATTCCAATAAATACTAGGCTTATATTTGTTATGTTTTTATTGATATTACTTATTAAATCTTTTGAATAATCTACTTCGTAAACACCTGAAATTTTTAATATATCTTCTTCAACAAATGTTAATTGTGAAGAAGAGAAATACTTAGGATTAATTTTTAGAATTATCAAATCCCTTAATGGGTTATTACCTAAAAATTTTATAAAATCTTCTCCTAATTCTTTCGAGAATTCTTGTGCGGCAATTTCACTAGAAATATGTTCAAGAGTACTTTCATCATTAACAAGAACATAATCTTTTATGTAAAGTGTTCTTTTTATTTGATCAATAGTATTAATTGAAAGATTCTTGTTTAGATAAATATTAATTTCGGTATTTTTTTCTATAAGGGTTTTGACCTGTAGGGATGAAAGTAGAAAAAAACTAAATATTCCTAAAAGAAGGAGAGAAAGAGAAACACTAAAAATTACACTTATATAAGGAAAATTTCCAAATTTTTTTTTGGGTTTTTTCTTTCTCTCTTTGTACATATTTTTATAATAAAGGAGCTATAACTAGCGCAACTACTGCTATTAATTTTAATAGAATATTTAATGATGGTCCTGAAGTGTCTTTAAATGGATCACCAACAGTATCTCCAACTACTGCAGCTTTATGTGCTTCAGTCCCCTTATTACCAGCTTCTTCAATCATCTTTTTAGCATTATCCCATGCTCCCCCAGCATTAGATTGAAAAATTGCCATTACAACTCCAGATGAAGTTACACCAGCTAATAAACCACCTAACATTTCTGCTCCACCAATAAACCCAACTAGAACAGGAACGGATATTGCTAAAAGACCAGGTAGTATCATTTCTCTTAATGCTGCTTGTGTAGAAATTTCAACACATTTACTATATTCTGCAACCCCATCAGCTTCATTAAATATTTTCATGTCTGCCTCTGTTGCTTTTGATAGGTCAGAATCATATTTTTTCATTATTGCAAGAGCATTTTTAAGTTTTGGAATCTCTTTAAATTGTCTTCTAACTTCTTCAATCATACTCATTGCTGCTCTTCCAACTGCATTTATAGAAAGAGCTGAAAAAACAAAAGGAAGCATGGCTCCAATTAGCAAACCTGACATAACTACAGGGTTAGATATATCTATTGAAGTTATTCCTGCAGTTTGCATAAAAGCAGCGAATAAAGCAAGAGCTGTTAATGCAGCAGATGCAATTGCAAATCCTTTTCCAATAGCGGCAGTTGTATTACCAACAGCATCTAATTTATCTGTTATTTTCCTCACTTTTGGAGGAAGTTCAGCCATTTCTGCAATTCCTCCTGCATTATCAGAAATAGGTCCATAAGCATCAACTGCAAGTTGAATTCCAGTATTAGCAAGCATTCCAACTGCAGCTATAGCTATGCCGTACAATCCAGCAAAATGAAATGAAGTTAAAATAGCAATGCAAATTAAAATGATAGGAATAGCGGTAGACATCATTCCAACTCCTAGTCCAGCAATAATAGTTGTTGCAGGTCCAGTTTCTGATTGTTTAACAATAGATAATACAGGACTTTTACCTGTTGCAGTATAATATTCAGTAATTTTTCCTACACCAAGTCCAGCTATTAATCCAGCAATAGTTGCAGCAAAAACGCCATTAGATGTATATGTAAAATCTTTTTCAAATAATTGTGCAGTCCATACTTCAGGAAGAAAATATTGAATTAAAAAATAAGTAGCAACAATCATTAATCCTGCTGAAATAAATTCACCCATATTAAGTGCTTTATGAGGATTTCCCCCTTCTTTAACTTTGACAAAAAATGTACCTATTATTGACATGATTATTCCTGTTGAAGCTATAAATAATGGAAGAATTACTGCATTAATTTCATTTCCTTGAAATTCTTGGACACCAACAAAAGCTGCTCCTAAAACCATTGTTGCAACAATTGAGCCTACAAATGATTCGAATAAATCAGCACCCATACCAGCAACATCTCCAACGTTATCTCCAACATTATCAGCTATTGTAGCTGGATTTAATGGATGATCTTCTGGAATTCCTGCTTCTACTTTACCTACGAGGTCAGCACCAACATCAGCAGCTTTAGTGTAAATTCCACCTCCAACTCTTGCAAAAAGTGCAATTGAAGAGGCACCGAGAGAAAATCCTGAAATTACTTTTATTACAGTGTCAGTACTATCAAACATTGAACTGTATATAATAAATAATGAACTTAGACCTAATACACCAAGACCTACAACTCCCATTCCCATAACAGATCCACCAGTAAATGCAATTTCTAATGCTTTTCCAAGTGAATGCTGTGCTGCATTTGTAGTTCTAACATTTGCTTTTGTAGCAACCTTCATTCCGATGTATCCAGCGAGACCAGAACAAATAGCTCCAACTATAAATGATACTGCTACAAGCCAACTTGTACCCTCACTATGTCCTTTATAAGCTAATAATACTGATGTTAAGATTACAAAAATCGATAATATTTTATATTCAGCTTTTAAAAATGCCATTGCTCCATCAGAAATATGTGTAGCAATTCTTTTCATTTTATCTGTGCCAATTTCTTTTGATTCTACCCATTTGCTTTTTATATAAACAAATAAAAGGGCAACTAAACCAGTTGATGGTAATAAGTATAATATGTTATCCATAGTTATTTTTTTTAAGTTTTGCGCAAATATAGTATCTAATATAAAATTAGATTCTTTTTATTTTACTAATTACAATGTTCATTGAAAACATCAATAAGATGATCAGCAATCATGCCAGCATTTCTTCCTTCGATATGATGTCTTTCAACAAAGTGTAATAATTCACCATTATCAAATAATGCAATCGCAGGAGAACTTGGAGGATAGGGTAGACACATTTCTCTAACTTTTTCTACAGCTTCAAAATCTACACCAGCAAAAACAGTGTACAACTTATCAGGTTTATTTGTAGTATTTTCTAATGCTTGTCTAACACCTGGTCTAGCTGATCCAGCAGCACAACCACAAACTGAATTTATTAATACTAAACATTTTCCAGAGTTATCACCTAAATTATTAGTAACACTTTCGGTCGTTTTTAATTCTGAAAAGCCATTCTTTGTAAGCTCTTCAATCATTGGTTTTGTTAATTCTTGAGGGTACATATTATATATATTTAAATTATTAATTTTTTACATAAAGCCAAGTTCTAATTTTGCTTCTTCAGACATTAAATCGGTGGTGTAAGGAGGATCAAAAGTTATCTCTACTTCCACGTCATTAATTTCTTTTATCATTTCAACTTTATCTTTTATATCTTTTGGAATAGACTCTGCAGCAGGACATGCTGGAGATGTAAGTGTAATTAGAATATGAACATTGTTAATTGGTCGAATTTGAATGTCATAAATTAGACCTAATTCGTATACATCTACAGGTATTTCTGGATCATGAACTGTTTTTATGGCTCTGATAATTTCTTCTTTGAGTTGTAGTTCTTCGTTTTTACTTTTCATTTTCAAATATTAGATAAGGCAAAAATTTTAAATTTATTTTCCATTGATTTTAAACCGTTAGATCGTTGAGTTCCAATAAATCTATTAAGACCTATTTCTTCAATAAAAAACAAATTTGAATCAATTATTTCTTTTGGAGAACAATTTGAATAAATTCTTATTAATAAACTTAATAGTCCTTTTGTTATCTCTGTATTGCTATCTCCTGAAAATGTAAATCCTTTATTATTTAGTGTGTAGGTAAGCCAAACTTTAGATTGACAACCTTTAATTATATTTTCTTCTACTTTATGTTTTTCTTTAATTAGGGGAACTCTGTCTCCTAATTCCATAAGATAATTTAATGACATTTCAAAATCTTGATCTAAAATTTTAAATTCTTCTATTATTTCTTTTTGAGTAGTATTTATTTTTTCCAATTTATTTATTAATTATTTTTTTTAATGACTCTATAAAATAATCTATTTCTTCTATTGAATTATATATAGCAAGTGATATTCTAGCGGTACCTTCAATATTAAATTTATCCATAATAGGTTGTGTGCAATGGTGGCCTGTTCTAACTGCGATTCCTTTCGCATCCAATAATAGTCCAAGATCATAATAATGTGTATTTTCAATTGTAAAAGAAAATACACCTATACGATTTTTTGCATCACCCACTAATTTTAATCCATCAATATTTTGAAGTTTTTCTAATGTGTAATTTTTTAGATCTTTCTCGTAATTTTGAATATTTTCTTTTCCTATTTCATTAATAAAGTTTATAGCTTCTTTAAACGCTATTACATCTCCAATATTTGGAGTTCCAGCCTCGAATTTATAAGGAATATCATTGTATGTGGTTTTATTAAATGTAACATTTTTAATCATTTCTCCACCACCCATGTAAGGGGGCATTTCATTTAATAATTTACTTTTTCCGTACATTACTCCGACACCAGTAGGTCCATACATTTTATGAGCAGATAATACATAAAAATCACAATCAAGCTCCTGAACGTTGATATTAATATGAGGAGATGCTTGTGCTCCATCTATTAAAATTTTAATATCGTTATCTCTACAAATGCTAATTATTTTCTTTATTGGATTAATTGTTCCAAGTGAGTTTGAAATATGAACTAATGAGACAAATTTTGTTTTATCAGTAATCAAACTTTTAAAACTATTTAAATCTAATTCTCCCTTTTTATTTATTTTAGTTATTTTTAGTTTGAGTTTTTTTTCTTCACAGATCATTTGCCATGGTACAATGTTTGAATGGTGTTCCATCTCACTAATGATTATTTCATCATTTTCTTTTAAATATTTTTTAGGGTAGCAATTGGCAATTAAATTAATACCTTCAGTTGTTCCTTTGGTGAAAATTATTTCTTCTTCAGTTTTTGCATTTATAAAATTTTTAACAATTGATCTGGTTTTTTCAAATTCTTTAGTTGCTATTTCAGCTAGAGAATGTAGTCCTCTATGAATATTTGAATTAATATTTTTATAATAATAATCTAACGCATTTATAACTTTGATAGGCTTTTGCGTTGTAGCTGCATTATCAAAATAAACTAAATTATTATTATTTATTTTAGTTTTAAGTATAGGAAATTCTTTTCTTAACTTATCAATATTAAGAGGTTTGCTCATGATGTGAAGTCTTCTAATTTCTTATAGGTTAATTTTTTAATTTTTTGTTTAGCGAATTGGTTTTCAATTTTTTCTATAATTTCTTCACTAAATGCTCCAAGAAGCATTGAAATAGCTTTTTCTTTGGAAATTCCTCTTGACTGAAGATAAAACATAGCTTCTTTATCAAGTTGTCCTACAGTGCAACCATGAGAACATTTTACATCATCAGCCCAAATTTCTAATTGAGGTTTCGTATTTATTTTTGCCTCATCTGACAAGAGAATATTATTGTTTGATTGAAATGCATTTGTTTTTTGTGCTTTTTTTCTAACAAATATTTTTCCATTAAATACTCCATTGGAATTATTATCCATAATACCTTTATAGTGTTCGTTACTAATAGAATTTTCATCCATATGATCAACTGTAGTATGATTATCAACATGAGATTTTTTTCTAAGAGCATAAAATCCATACATGTTTGAGTAACAGTTTTTTTCTTTAAGTTTGATGTTTAAGTTGTTTCTAACTACTGCACCTGAATAACTGAAAGTGAAACAGTTTGAAATACTATTTTGTTTTTGAGAGATATTAATACTATTAAAATGAAAATTATTTTTATCATTTTGAATAATTAAATATTCAATTTCAGAATTTTTTTCTTGAATAATTTCTGTTACAGAGGTAGAAAAATTTTCTATAGAATTCAGACTGATAAATTCTTCTATAAATACTGATTTAGAATTTTGATTAGAAACTATTAGTTTTCTAATATGATTTATAGATTCACCTGAATTAGATATTATAAAATTCAAAATGTTTATATGATTTTTTTTAGAATAATTCTTGTCAATTTTTATAAGCAAAGATTCTTTATAATTTATTGTATTAATATATGTGAAGATGTCATTTTTAGAATCATCTTGATTGTTAAAGAATTTATGAAAAATTTTTTTGTCAGTATTATTTAGTTTATCAAAAGTGTTGACACTTATGCCACTAGGAATCTTTGATTCATTTTTTTGAAATAATCCATTTATTGTAATAATTGAGTACTGATTTTTATATTGATTAAGTATTTTTTTATCAATATTCTTTTTTTTTTTATAGGAATCAACTCTGAGAATATCAAATTTTTTTGAAACTTTTCTTAATAGGGAAGAATATTTGTATTCTTCTTTGTATGTTTTCAAAACATTATCTAATGAATTAAAAACTTTAGTTTTTTTAGTTTTTAATATGCTGTTGGTTTCTTTGAAAATATTCTTTTTTATAGAAGTGAAATCTTTTATCATTTTTCAATGTATTTAAGCTCTAACCCAATCATATCCTTTTTTTTCAAGTTCTTGAGCTAAATTTTTATTACCAGATTTTACAATTTTTCCGTCAATTAAAACATGAACATAATCGGGAATTATATAGTTGAGTAATCTTTGATAATGGGTTATAATAATTGTTGCATTATCTTTTGATTTTAGTTTATTCACTCCCTTTGCTACAATTTTTAAAGCATCAATATCAAGGCCTGAATCTGTCTCATCTAAAATAGCAAGTTTGGGATCAAGCATTGCCATTTGAAATATTTCATTTCTTTTCTTTTCACCTCCCGAAAATCCTTCGTTTATAGATCTACTTAATAGCGTTTGGTTTATTTTAACAATTTTCATTTTTTCTTTCATAACTTTTAAAAATGAAACGGCATCAAGTGGTTTTTTTCCTTTTGATTCTCTTATTTTATTAACTGCGGTTTTAATGAAATTTGTTGTAGATATTCCAGGTATTTCTATTGGGTATTGAAAAGCAAGAAAAATCCCTTGTTTAGCTCTTTCATCTGCACTTAACTCTAATAATTTCTTGTTGGAATATATAATACTTCCTTTATTAACTTTATATTCTTTTCTTCCTGCAATTACTTGTGCTAAGGTACTTTTTCCTGATCCATTAGGACCCATAATTGCATGAATTTCACCTTTATTAACGCTAAGGTTTAATCCTTTAAGGATTTTATTATTGTTAACTGATACATGAAGATTTTTTATTTCTAACATTTTTTTTATTTAATTTAACCAACACTCCCTTCTAGGGTTAGTGATAGTAATTTTGAAGCCTCAACTGAAAATTCCATAGGCAATTGATTGAATACTTCTTTTGCATAACCATTCACTATTAGAGCAACGGCATTTTCTTCATCAATTCCTCTTTGTAGACAATAGAACATTTGGTCTTCACCAATTTTAGATGTAGTTGCTTCATGTTCGATTATGGAAGATTTATTTTCAATATCAATGTATGGGAATGTATGTGCACCGCAATTATTTCCTAGTAGTAAAGAATCACATTGAGAAAAATTTCTAGATTCAGTAGCTCTTTTCATAACTCGAACTTGACCTCTGTAGCTATTTTGAGAGAATCCAGCTGAAATTCCTTTTGATATAATTTTTGATGTAGTATTTTTTCCAATGTGAATCATTTTTGTTCCTGTATCAGCTTGTTGATAATTGTTTGTGACTGCTACTGAATAAAATTCACCCTTAGAATGATGACCTTTTAGGATACATGAAGGATATTTCCATGTAATTGCTGAACCTGTTTCTACTTGAGTCCAACTAATTTTTGAATAATCACCATAACAAATACCTCTTTTAGTAACAAAATTGTAAATTCCTCCTTTTCCATTTTTATCTCCAGGGTACCAATTTTGTATAGTTGAATATTTTACTTCAGCATTTTCTCCTGTAAATATTTCTACTACTGCAGCATGAAGTTGGTTTTCATCTCTCATAGGTGCAGTGCAACCTTCTAAATAACTAACATATGAGTTATCATCTGCAATAATCAAAGTTCTTTCGAATTGACCAGTATTAGCCGCATTGATTCTGAAATAGGTTGAAAGCTCCATTGGACATCTTACACCTTTTGGAATATAACAAAATGATCCATCAGAAAATACGGCAGAATTTAAGGCAGCGAAATAATTATCATTTTTAGGCACTACCATTCCTAGATATTTTTTTATTAGTTCTGGGTGTTCTTCAACTGCCTCAGAGAAAGAACAAAATATAATACCTAATTCACTTAATTGTTTTTTAAATGTAGTACCAATTGAAACTGAATCAATTACTGCATCTACTGCTACACCGCTTAGTCTTTCTTGTTCTTTGAGTGAAATTCCTAATTTTTCAAATGTTTTTAATAGTTCTGGATCAACATCTTTAAGAGATTTTAATTTTGATTTTTGTATTGGTGCTGAATAGTATGAGATTTTTTGAAAATCAATTTTATTAATTTTTAAATTAGCCCAATTAGGACTTTTCATTTTTTTAAATATTGAAAAAGCATCCAATCTCCATTTAAGTAACCAGCTTGGTTCATTTTTCTTTTTTGATATAAGCTTTATAATATCCTCATTAAGTCCATTAGGAGCTTGGTCTACCTCTAAGTCTACTGACCATCCATGTTCGTATTCTTTTGATGTAAATTGTTTAAGTATTTTTTCGTCTTTGTTCATCTAAATAATTAGAGTGCAAAGTTAACTAAGAAATTATAATAAGTAATAATATAAGGGCTATTTCTATTTGTTGTTGAGGCTTAAAACTTCTTTGAATGTTTCTTCTATTGATAAGAAAGATTCTGTTCTTGTTAAGCCTTTTACCTTATGGATTTTAGTATCTAAAACTTCTCTTAAGTGTATAGTATCTTTACATAGTATTTTAGCAAAAATTGTATACTGACCTGTTATTGCATGTAGTTCTATTACTTCTGGAATTATTTTTAAAGCTCTAACAGCATCTTTGTATAGATAACTTTTTTCTAAATAAATGCCCATAAATATTGTCATTTTATAACCTAATTTATTATAATCAATTTGTAATCTTGTTCCTTTTACAATACCCATTTTCTCTAATTTCTTCATTCTTACATGAACAGTTCCACCTGATACAAATATTTTTTTGGCTACTTCAGTATATGGCATTTTAGCATTTTTAGATAAAATATTTAATATTTTTAAATCGACATTATCAATATGATAATTAGTTTTCATTTTTTGTGGGTTAGATTTTAATATTTACAATTATATCAAATTATTTTATAATTATTTCAAATATATGATTCAATTTTTAGAAAATAAATCTGTTTTTTTTAATTTTTTTTAAAATAATCATAAATTTACCAATCATTTTTGGGTTAATGTTGTTTACTGGGGATACTAATGAAAATTAGTGTCCACTTTCTTTTTCATTATAATTCTTCTATTTTTAAAGGAATTAATAATTTAATTTTTATGGAAAAGATATGGCTCAAAAATTATCCTAAGGGAGTTAACGAATCAGTAAACTTGGATGAATATAAATCTTTTGCTGATTTTTTAGACAAAGGTTTCTTTAAATTTTCAAATTCTGTTGCCTTTGAGAATATGGGAAAAAGTATAACCTATAAGGAACTGGACATTTTATCACAAAAGTTTTCATTGTATTTAACTGAAGAATTACATATGGAAAAAGGTGATAGGTTAGCAATTCAGTCTCCTAATGTTTTACAATACCCCATAGCATTATTTGGTGCTTTGAGATCGGGTATTATAGTAGTAAATACTAACCCTCTTTATACTTCAAGTGAAATGAAGCATCAATTTAATGATTCTGGTTGTAAGACAATATTGATTTTATCAAATTTTGCTTATAACCTTGAAAAGATAATTTCTGAGACAAAAATCGAACATGTTATTGTATCTGATATGGGAGATATGTTGGGAGCATTTAAAGGAAGTGTAGTAAATTTTGTTGTCAAATATGTAAAAAAAATGGTACCAAAATTTTCTTTACCATCAGCTGTATCATTTAAAAAAGTATTATCTATAGGAGGAAAACATGAATTTAAAAAGCATGATATATCACCTGAAGACATAGCATTTCTTCAGTATACTGGGGGAACGACAGGAGTATCAAAAGGAGCAATGTTAACTCATTATAATGTTCTATCAAATGTAAATCAGATGTCAGAGGGAATGAAAATTCTAGTTGAAGAAAGAAAAGAAGTATGCATTACGGCTTTGCCTTTATATCATATTTTTGCTTTGGTTTGTAATGCATTAGTCATGTTTAAGTATGGTGCAAAAAATGTATTGATTACTAACCCTCGAGATATGAAAGGTTTTATAAAGGAATTATCTAAACATAAATTTTCTATAATTACAGGAGTCAACACGTTGTTTAATGGACTACTTAATGCGGATGGTTTTAAAGATTTAGATTTTTCAAAATTAAAAATAGCATTTGGTGGAGGTATGGCAGTCCAAAAAGTAGTTGCTAATAAATGGAAAGAAATTACAGGTCGTCCTCTAGCAGAGGGTTATGGATTAACTGAAACTTCTCCAGTAGTTACAATGAATCCATTAGATGGTGCTGATAGGATAGGTACTATTGGTATGCCGCTTTCAAATACAGATGTTAAATTTATTGATGATGAAAATAATGAAGTAGGAATAGGCGAACGAGGTGAAATATGTGTTAAAGGTCCTCAAGTAATGAAGGGTTATTGGAAGAGACCTGATGAGACTAATGAAGTGATGGATGGAGATTGGTTAAAAACTGGAGATATAGCAGTTATTGACGAGGATGGATTTATTCAAATTGTTGATAGAAAAAAGGAAATGGTTTTGGTTTCAGGCTTCAATGTTTTTCCTAATGAAGTTGAGCATGTTATATCATCACATCCTAAAGTTTTAGAGGTAGGTGTTATTGGAGTTCCAGATAAAAAAACTACTGAAGCAGTTAAAGCAGTAATTGTAAAAAAAGATGACTCATTAACACCAGATGAAATTAAATTGCATTGCAAAGAGAAATTAACTAATTATAAATGTCCAAAGCATATTTCATTTACTGATGAGCTACCAAAATCAAATGTTGGTAAAATCCTTAGAAGAATTATAAAGGAGAAGGATTTAGAAGAAAATTCATACTAAATTTTATTTGGAATTATTCTAAATAAAACACATATTACAATTATCTTTTGATGTTAGTAAATCGGATATTACTTTTGTCGGAGTTTATAATTTAATAGCTGAAATGTTCACTGAACAAGCTAAATGCTTCAACTTTAAAAAGCTATCATATTTTCCATTTTTTGGTGCATTATTTCTATCATATTTTTTCACGGTATCATCCTCGTTATATGCTCAAGAACCTGAGTCTGAATTTGATCAATCTATTGTAAAAAATGGAGAGTCATTATTCAAAGGAAATTGTACAGTTTGTCACGGAATCAATGATGTTATAATAGGTCCAGCATTAAGAAATGTTCATGAGAGAAAATCTGAAGAATGGATATATTCTTTTGTAAAAAATTCACAAAAAGTTATAAGAAGTGGTGATGAGTATGCGGTTAATTTATATAATGAATATAATAAGACATTGATGACGTCTTTTGATTTTTCTAATGAAGAATTAAATTCTATTCTTACTTATATTAAAAGTGAATCATTTAAACCTGTTGAAGTTTCTGTTGTTTCAGAAGTATCACAAACTAGTAAATCTTCTCCTGTTAAATCTGATAATTTTTATATTTCTCTAGCCCTTAATATTCTATTATTAATTATTATAATTTTTGTTTTATTTCGTTTTACAGATCTATCTAGAAAATATGTTACTCTTCAAGATACTCAAAGTGGAGGAAAACTTTTAAATTTAGATGATAAAGAGATTCTAGAGAGTAAATTTGATTTAAAGAAATTTGTTACAAGTAATATGGTACTAGGATTTGCTTCCTTTACTTTTATTATAGTTTTTGTAAAATCATGTATAGATGGTCTTTATACTGTTGGGATTCAACAAAATTATCAGCCTACACAACCAATTGCATTTTCTCATCAAATTCATGCTGGTCAATTTGAGATTGATTGTAACTATTGTCATACTGGTGTAAATATTTCAAAGTCTGCTAATATTCCTTCTGTTAATATTTGTATGAATTGTCATAATACGATTAAAACTGATCAACCAGAAATTAAAAAAATACTTACAGCTTATGAAGAAAATAAACCAATAGAATGGATTAGAGTACATAATTTACCTGATCTTGCTTACTTTAATCATTCTCAACATGTCGCTGTTGGTGGTTTAGATTGTGAAACATGCCATGGACCAATAAAAGAGATGGATGTGGTTTATCAATATGCAAATTTAACAATGGGATGGTGTATAAATTGTCATAGAGATACACAGATAAATACTAAAGGAAATGATTATTATGATAAGTTAGTTGCTTTGCATAAAAAAACCTCAAAAAGTCCTTTGAAGGTAGAAGACGTTGGTGGTTTAGAATGTTCAAAATGTCATTATTAAAATTATGAGTTTGAAAAAGAAAACGTATTGGAAGGGAATTGAAGAATTGAAAAACGATACTGACTTTATTAAAAAGTCTCAAAATGAATTTCCTGCGTATTTACCTATAAAAGGAAGTATGGAAAATTCAAGAAGAGATTTTTTGAAGATGATGGGTTTTAGTATTGCTGCTGCATCTGTTGCTGCTTGTGAAGCTCCAGTTAGAAAGGCTATCCCTTATGTAAATAAACCAGTTGAAATAGATCCTTCTATTCCAAATTATTATGCTTCTTCATACTCCATGGGTAGTGACTATTGTAGTGTTGTTGTTAAAACTAGAGAGGGTAGACCAATTAAAATTGAAGGAAATACTTTATCAACTGTGAGTGGTGGTGGAACTACTGCGCAAGTTGAGTCTTCTATTCTTACATTATATGATACAGAAAGATTAAAGGGACCAATGCTGGATGGTAAAGAAACTGATTGGAAAAATATAGATGATTATGTTTTAGGGAAATTAGAAAAAATTAAGTCTTCTGGAAAGAAGGTTTATGTATTAAGTAATTCTATTTCAAGTCCTAGCTCTCAAAATATTATTGATGATTTTATTTACAATTATAATGGGACCCATGTAGAATATGATCAACTTTCATATCATGGAATGCTTGAAGCAAATAATAATTCTTTTGGTATTAGAAAATTGCCATTTTATGATTTTTCTAAAGCTAAAATTATAGTATCATTTGGTTATGATTTTCTTGGAAGTTCATTTAATAATAATTTATTTAATAAACAATTTGCTAAGTCAAGGAGAGTTAGTAGAAATCAGAAAAAAATGTCAAGGCTCTATAGCTTTGAATCTAATTTGACAATAACTGGTGCAAATGCTGATCATCGAATCCCTATTAAATCGTTAGAAAGTCCTATATATATAACTAAATTATACAATGTATTAGCTGATAAAACTGGAAAAACAAAAATTAATATAGATAAATTTTCTGATGTTATTGATAATGATATAATCAATAATGTTGCTTCAGATTTATTAAAAAATGCTGGAAAATCAATTGTTATTTCAGGTTCAAATGATAAGTACGCTCAGATAGTTGTTAATATGATAAATGATCTATTAGATAATTTTGGTATTACTATAGATTTTAATAAAGCTTATAATATTAGAAAAGGAAATGATTCTAAAATGAATTCTTTTCTATCTGATCTTTCTAATAAAAATGTAGGTTCTGTAATATTTCTTAATTGTAATCCTTTATATGATAATTATCTTGCTCCTAAAATTAAAATTGGAATTGAGTCAGTAGATATGAAAATATCTACATCTGATAGACTTGATGAGACTTCAATTTTATGTGATGTAATAATTCCAAATTCTCATTTTCTTGAATCATGGAATGATTTTGAGCCTATTGAAAATTATTATAGTTTTAGCCAACCAACCATAGGTAAATTATTTAATACAAGACAATATCAGGAAACACTTTTATTGTGGTCAGGTTCTAAGCAGACATACTATGATTATTTACAGGATACTTGGAAAAAAGTTTATGAAAAAATACAAACTAATAAGTCTTTTCAGACTTTTTGGGATGGACTTCTCCATGATGGAGTTTTTGAATTGAATAATGAAAGTAAGGAAATAAACTATAAATCTTCTACTTCATTTTCTGAATTAACTCGCTGGGTTAATGCTTTAAAAAATAGTTCTAAATTTGAATTAAGTACATATCAAAATTTATCTGTAGCCGATGGAATTCAGTCAAATAATCCTTGGCTTCAGGAGATGCCAGATCCAATTTCTAAAGTGTGTTGGGATAATTATATCTCTGTCAATCCTAAAGATGCTGAAAAGCTAAATGTTGAAACAGGCGACATGACTACTCAGGTATTAAGTTTTAATATAAATGATAGTAATTATAAACTTCCAGTAGTAATTCAGCCTGGTCAGGCACAAGGAACTTTTGGTGTAGCATTAGGATATGGAAGAAAACTTTCTGGAACAGTTGGTGATGATGTTGGCGTTAATGCTTATTCAATGCTTAATAGTAATTCAAAATATCAAAATTTAACAGTTAATGGTATTGAATTGACTAATACTAATGAATCATATAGAATCGCTCAGACACAAACCCACCATACTATTATGGGTAGAGAAAGTATTATTCAAGAAACTAACTTAAGTGAGTATATCAAAGATGAAAATTCTGGAAAGTTTGAATTTAAAGTTGCTACTAGTAAGGGTTTTGAAAAGCCTGAAGCTATTACACTTTGGAAAGGTCATGAATATCCTAATCATCATTGGGTTATGTCTATAGACTTAAATTCATGTACTGGTTGTGGTGCTTGTACAGTAGCTTGTCAAGTTGAAAATAATGTTCCGGTTGTTGGAAAAGAGGAAGTTTTAAATAGAAGAGAAATGGCATGGATTAGAATTGATAGGTATTATTCTAGTGATCCAGATGTCCATGATTTTAAAGGGTTAGAAAATGCTTCTGAAAATCCTGATGTAACATTTCAACCAATGATGTGTCAGCATTGTAATAATGCTCCTTGTGAGACAGTTTGTCCAGTTGCTGCAACTACTCATAGTACTGAAGGTTTAAATCAGATGGTATATAATAGGTGTATTGGCACTAGATATTGTGCTAATAATTGTCCTTATAAAGTAAGAAGATTTAATTGGTTCAAATATCATGATAATAAACAATTTGATAAAAATTCTTCAATGAATAATGATCTTGGAAAAATGGTACTTAACCCAGATGTAACAGTAAGATCAAGAGGAGTAATGGAAAAATGTACGTTTTGTGTTCAAAGAATTCAGGCTGGAAAACTTCAAGCAAAAAAAGAAAAAAGAAGACCAATTGATGGTGAAATTAATGTGGCATGTGCTTCTGCTTGTCCTTCTCAGGCTCTTGTTTTTGGTGACATTAAGGATAAAGAAAGTAAAATTTACAAATTATTAAAAATTGAAGGTTCTGATAAAACAACTTTAAATGTTGGTGAGGAAAGAGCGTACAATGTACTTCAAGAACTTAGAGTTAGTCCTAATGTATGGTATTTAAGAAAAGTAAGAAATAAAAAAGTGGTATAATATGCATGTTGAGTCAAAATTAAGAGAACCATTAATAACAGGAGGAAAAAATCTTCATGATATCACAAGAGATGTATCTAGAAGGGTAGAAGAAAAACCGAGTCTTTCTTGGTTTATAGCGCTATCGGTTGCTCTGTTGATGCTCTCCGTAGGTGGATATGCGGTTTATAGAACTTTATGGGATGGTATTGGAATGTGGGGATTAAATAAGACTATTGGTTGGGCATGGGATATTACAAACTTTGTATGGTGGGTTGGTATAGGTCATGCTGGAACTCTTATTTCCGCTATTCTTCTTTTGTTTAGACAGAGGTGGAGGATGTCAATTAATCGTGCTGCAGAAGCCATGACAATATTTGCTGTTATATGTGCGGCAATGTTTCCTATGCTACATATGGGAAGGCTTTGGGTTGGGTTTTATTGGGCTCTTCCACTTCCTAACACATATGGTTCTTTATGGGTTAATTTTGCTAGTCCACTGCTTTGGGATATTTTTGCTATATCAACATATTTCTCTGTTTCTTTAGTTTTTTGGTATGTAGGATTAATACCTGATTTTGCAACTATTAGAGATAGAGCTAAGTTAGCTGGTAAAAAAGTATCTGCATATATATATGGAGCTTTGAGTTTAGGATGGGATGGTGCTGCAAAGACATGGTCAAGGTATGAAACCGTTGCTCTCGTTCTAGCTGCTCTTGCTACTCCTTTAGTACTTTCAGTTCATTCTATAGTATCTATGGATTTTGCTACTTCAATTATTCCGGGGTGGCACACTACAATTTTTCCACCATATTTTGTTGCTGGAGCTATATTTTCTGGTTTTGCTATGGTTTTAACTCTTTTAATTATAACTAGGAAAGTTTATAAATTAGAAGACTATATAACCATTCGACATCTTGAATTAATGAACATTATTATTATTGTTACTGGTTCAATTGTAGGTATTGCTTATATAACTGAATTATTTATGGCATGGTATTCTGGAGTTGAATACGAACAATACGCATTTTATAATAGAGTTACTGGTCCATATTGGTGGGCTTATGCCTCTATGATGACTTGTAATGTTATCTCACCACAACTATTTTGGTTCAAAAGAATAAGAACAAACATTACGGCTACTTTTATAATTTCTATAATTGTAAATATTGGTATGTGGTTTGAAAGATTTGTTATCATTGTTACTTCTTTGCACAGAGATTATCTTCCTTCAAGTTGGGCAATGTTTTATCCAACATTTTATGATGTTGGTACGTACCTATTTTCTTTTGGATTTTTCTTTACTGCATATCTATTGTTTTCAAAGTATTTTCCAGTTATAAATATGCATGAGATGAAAAGTATTTTAAAGCCAACCGGTGATAAAATTAAAACTAAATAAATGAATAAAGACAATAAATTTCTTATTGGTTGTTTTGATGATGAAGAAGTTTTACTAAAAGCAATATCATTTGTAAGAAAGAAAGGTCTAAAAATTTATGAAGTGTATTCACCATTTCCTGTTCATGGAATTGAAAATGCTTTAGGTTACAAAAGATCAAGAATTTCAATAGCAGCATTTTGTTTTGGATTTTTAGGTACTTGTCTTGCTTTGACTATGGTGATTGGCATGATGACAATTGATTGGCCAATGATAATCGGAGGAAAAGACTTTTTACCTTTTCCTACTTTTATTCCTGTAATTTTTGAAATGACAGTACTTCTTTCAGCTTTTGGAATGGTTGGAACATTTTTAGTTGTAAGTGATTTAAAACCATGGGGAAGTCCTGTTCAATTTGATTTAAGATCTACAGATGATAAGCATGTAATGGCAATAGAATTAAAAAAAAACAGCTTATCAAAAGATAAAATTTTAAGAATTTTAAAATTTTCTGGAGCTTCGGAGATAAATGAAAAAAATATAAATAAATGAAAAATTTATTAGTTAATATATTTTTAGTATTTACTTTATCATTGATGTTATTATCATGTTCTGCTGATAAAGATAATCCTGGAGTTGAATATGCTCCTAATATGTATCATTCTACACCTTACGAACCATTATCTCAAATAACTGATAAAGAAATTGGGAGTTGGTTAGATTCTAATCCTGATGATAATCATGGTGAATTTTATAATTCTAATCCTTATAATCCTTACGGTATGACTATGAGAGATCCAGTTCCAAATACAGTTAAAAGAAGCTCATATTTACCATATAGAATTCCAAAGGATAGTTTGGAACTTGCTGCTTTTATAAAAAATCCTTTAGCTTCTACTGAAGAAGTATTAAAAGAAGGAAAGGTTTTATATACTCGCTATTGTATTCATTGTCATGGTGAAAAAGGAATGGGAGACGGTTTGGTAGGAATAGCATATAAAGGTGTTTTGGCTTTAAATTCCAGAGCTGTAAAGAATAAGTCAGAAGGCCACATATTTCATGTAATAACTCATGGTAAAGGAAGAATGTGGGCACATGGTTCTCAGGTTTCAATTGAGAATAGATGGAAGATTGTTAAATATGTTCAAACACTTCAGAAACAATAGATATGAAAGAAAATTTTATTTTTAGTTCAAACATTAAAAAAAATCTATTTTATCTATTTATAGTTGGATTACTTCTAAGTGTGCTTGGAGCTTTTTTTATTATTAATGGTGGTAATGGTCACGCTGAAGAATTACATTCTATAGCGAATGAATCTCATTCTAGTTTTCAATGGTATCATCGTGTGTTTTCTAATTTGTGGATAAATAATATGTATTTTATTGGAATATCAGTAACTGCAGTATTTTTTGTTGCTATTCAGTATGTAGCACAGGCGGGTTGGTCAGCAGGAATTATTAGAATTCCTATGTCTTTTGGTAGTTGGTTGCCCTATGGTTTTGCCTTATTGATAATAACTTTTGTTATAGCAAATCATGATATTTTTCATTGGACTCATGACTATTTATATGATACTTCAGATCCTAGGTATGATAAAATAATAGATGGTAAAAAAGCCTATTTGAATGTGCCTTTCTTTTTGTCGAGGATGGTCTTATTTTTTTTAGTATGGTATTATTTATATAGAAGGATAGTCAAGCTATCAGTTCTTGAAGATATAAATGGAGGAGATAAATATTGGAATAAAATATTTACTTTATCTGCGATATTTGTTGTTTTTTATGGTCTTTCTAGTTCTGTAGCTGCATGGGATTGGATCTTATCAATTGACACACATTGGTTTAGTACAATGTTTGGATGGTACGTTTTTGCAAGTTGGTGGGTTTCCTCTTTGGCTTTTATAACGTATGTGGTTGTCCTACTTAAAGATAATGGATATTTAATACATGTAAATTTTAGCGTTATACACGATTTAGGAAAATTTGTTTTTGCATTTAGTGTCTTTTGGACGTATTTATGGTTTTCACAATATATGTTGATTTATTATGCAAATTTACCTGAAGAAACTATTTATTTTATAGAGAGACTGAGAAGTGACAACTATGTTGGTTTCTTTTATGCTAACTTATTTATGAATTTCTTTTTTCCATTTTTATTTTTAATGACAAGGGCTAGTAAAAGACATACAAGATTTTTAAAAATAGCTTGTCCTATTATTTTGTTTGGTCATTTTATAGATTTCTATTTAATGATAACTCCAGGTATAGTAAAAGAAAATAATGGCTTTGGTTTACTTGAAATAGGTATACTTATGGTCTATTTATCTATGTTTTTGTTTGTGATTTTTAAAAGCTTAAGTAGTAGGAATTTAATAGCAAAAAATCATCCTATGTTAGATGAAAGTATGCATCATGATATTTAAATTTGTTATAAGATTATGAATTTTCTTTTTTTATTAATTGGATTATTATTAGTTATAGTATTATTTCAGATATTTAGATCTTCAGAAATTTTAGGTATAGCTACAAAAAAAGTTTCAAAATCTTTTGAAGATAGTAGTAATAAATTCAATGCTATTTTAGGTGTAATATTTTTAATAGGATTGATTTTTTCTATTTTTTGGTATGCTATAAAGGAATATAAAAATTATAATCTTCCTATTGCATCAGAACATGCACCAGACATAGAGTTAATTTTCTGGGTAACTATGGCAATAACAATGTCTGTATTTATAGTTACTCATATTATTATGTTTTATTTTGGTTATAAATACCAATATCAAGAAGATAGAATAGCGGAGTATTATCCTGATAATAATAAGTTAGAAATTATTTGGACCATTATACCAGCTATTGTATTAACAGTATTGATTGGTTGGGGATTATATAAGTGGAATAAAATTACTGGACCAGCTCCTGCTGATTCTGAAGTTATAGAAATTGTAGGTTATCAATTTGCTTGGGCTTCAAGATATCCAGGCGATGATAATAAACTAGGATCTTATAATTATAAGTTAATTGATGTTGAAAATATAGTAGGTATTGATTTTTCAGATAGTGCATCTTTGGATGATTTTATGCCTAGAGAAATTCACATTCCTAAAGGAAAACCAGTACTTCTAAAAATTAGAGCAAGGGATGTTATTCATAGTGTTTATTTACCCTATTTTAGAGCTCAAATGAATGCTGTTCCTGGAATGCCAACTCAGTTATGGTTTATACCCACAAAAACAACACAAGAAATGAGACAGGAAATGGAAAATGATAATTTTAATTATGAAATTATATGTAATAAGATTTGTGGAAGAGCTCATTTTTCTATGAAACAAAATTTAATAGTTGAAGAGGAATGGGAATATATTAAATGGAAAAAATCTCAAGATTCTTGGATTAAAAAAAATCCAGATTATTTTGCTAATTTTTTAAAAAATAATGCTAACGATTTAGCCGTATTAAATAATGATTATGAAAGCAACTAAATTATATGAAGAAAAACTAGTTGATGCTCATGAAGAACACCATGAACAAGGTTTTATTAGAAAATATATTTTTTCTGAGGATCATAAAACTATAGCTAAACAATTTTTAATTACTGGAATTTTTTGGGCGATTATTGGTGGAGCATTATCTTTTTTATTTAGAATTCAATTAGGATTTCCTAACATAGATCTAACAGCTCTTAGTCCAATTATAGGAAATTGGTTAAGTCCTCAAGGAAAAATTGATCCAGAAATTTATTTGGCTCTTATTACTATGCACGGTACAATTATGGTTTTCTTTGTTTTAACAGCTGGCTTGAGCGGTACTTTTCTTAATTTTCTTATTCCATTACAATTAGGTGCTAGAGATATGGCAAGTGGTTTTCTAAATATGTTTTCGTATTGGTTCTTTTTTCTATCGAGTGTTATAATGTTAATATCTATTTTTGTTGAAGGAGGACCAGCAAGCGGTGGATGGACAATTTATCCTCCTCTTAGTGCATTACCACAAGCTGTATCTGGTTCTGGATTGGGCATGACTTTATGGCTTGTATCAATGTCATTTTTTGTTATATCTGCATTACTTGGAGCCTTAAACTACATTACTACAATTATAAATTTAAGAACTGAAGGTATGACATTTTTTAGAATGCCACTTACCATTTGGGCTTTCCTTATTACAGCTATTTTAGGTGTATTATCATTTCCTGTTCTTTTATCGGCAGTTCTTTTATTAATTATGGATAGATCTTTTGGTACAAGTTTTTATCTATCGGATATTTATATAGCTGGTGAGGTTTTATCAAATCAGGGTGGGAGTGCTATTTTATTTCAACATTTATTTTGGTTTTTGGGACATCCTGAAGTTTATATTGTCATTTTACCTTCTCTTGGTATTGCATCTGAAGTCATTGCAACATGTTCTAGAAAACCAATATTTGGTTATAAGGCAATGGTATATGCACTTATTGGTATTGGGTTTTTATCGTTTGTTGTTTGGGCGCATCATATGTTTATTTCTGGTATGAATCCATTTTTAGGTTCTGTTTTTACAATTTTAACTTTAATAATTGCAGTACCATCTGCTATTAAGGCATTTAATTATATTGCTACTTTATGGAGAGGAAATATAATATTTACTCCTGCCATGTTATTTTCAATAGGTTTGGTTTCTTTTTTTATATCAGGAGGTGTAACTGGCTTATTCCTAGGAAATTCAGTTATCGATATTAATTTACATGACACATATTTTGTAGTGGCCCACTTTCATATTGTTATGGGAAGTGCTTCATTTTTTGGTCTATTTTCTGGTGTGTATCATTGGTTCCCTAAGATGTTTGGTAGAATGATGAATAGAACTTTAGGATATGTTCATTTTTGGTTTACATTTATAGGAGCATATTTAGTATTTTTTCCTTTACACTATATCGGTATTGCAGGTTTTCCGAGAAGATATTATTCATTCACAAATTTTGAGGCAGGAAGAATTGAGGCATTTATGGATTTAAATGCTTTTGTAACCATTGCTGCTATAATTACTTTCGCTGCTCAATTTATCTTTTTATTTAATTTTTTCTACTCAATATTTAGAGGTAAAAAGGCTTCTCAAAATCCATGGAAATCTAATACTTTAGAGTGGACTACGCCTGTTAATCCAGGACATGGAAATTGGCCAGGTAAGATACCTAAAGTTGAAAGATGGGCTTATGATTATAGTAAACCAGGTGCAAAAGAAGATTTTATTCCTCAAAATGTACCTTATTCAAAAACTCCAGAATCTAATCTTCCGGAGGATGAACATCATTAGTTTTATATATGTTTATGTGGTTAGGTATAAAGTTTAATAATTTAACTCGTATAAGTTTATATCTTCTTTACTTATTAATATTAGTGGGAGGAATAGTTAGATGTACGGGATCTGGTATGGGATGTCCAGACTGGCCAAAATGTTTTGGTAAATATATTCCTCCAACTTCTGAAAAAGAATTACCATCTAATTACAAAAAGAAATTTTTAGATTCAAGATTAGAAAAAAATGAAAGATTAATAAGTTTATTTTCATATTTAGGTTTTAAAAAATTATCAATAAAAATTGCTAATGATCCTAACATTAGAATTGAAGAAGAATTTAATGTTTACAAAACATGGACTGAATACCTAAATAGATTATTGGGTGCATTAGTTGGTCTAGCATTATTGATTACATTTATCTCTTCAATTTTTAGAAAACCTTTTAAAACCGAAGTAGTGTTATTAAGCTTTTTTGCTTTATTATTTGTAATGATTGAGGGTTGGGTTGGATCAATAGTAGTTTCTACGAATTTACTTCCAGGATTAATAACTTTTCATGTTCTTTTAGCTCTTTTGATAATTTGCATAATCATAAAATCTTACTTTATATCAACTATTAATATTCAATTCAAGATTGGTGATTATCCAAAATATATTTACTATTTATTAATACTATCTATGTTTTTATTTATATCTCAGATAATTTTAGGAACTCAGGTTAGGGAGGCTATTGATTATATGATTAATTATTCAAAATCTATAGATAGGAATAATTTTATAGAAAATTTAGGTGTTGAATTTTTAATTCATAGATCATATTCATTATTGGTTTTAATGGTACATGTTTTAATTCTCTATTTGATTTATAAACAACCTATTAAAATTAATTTTTTAAAAAATTTTACTTTTAGTTTATCACTTTTAGTTCTTTTAGAAATATTAACTGGTGTAGGAATGGCATATTTTTCAATACCAAAATTTTTACAACCCATTCATTTGTTTTTAGCTTTTTTGATTTTTGGATTACAGTTTTATTTATTCTTAATTATTAGAGCTAATAAATATAAAACTATATGATACTTAAACTATCTAAAACTATATTTGTTTTTCAAAAAATTCTTATGAATATTAGACTTTTTTTTGAGTTAATAAAATTTAGATTATCCTTTTTAGTTACATTTTCTGCCGTTTTTGGATTTCTATTATCATCTAATTATATTAATTATTTCAGTTTGTCTATTCTTATCATTTCTGGGTTTTTTATAACTGGATCTTCTATAATTAACAATCAAATTATTGAAAAGGATTCAGATAAGTTAATGAAAAGAACTAAAAATCGACCATTACCTACAAATAAAATTTCTTCTAGAAATGCACTTTTTATATCTCTTGCACTTTCTATTACAGGTCTAATTTTAATGATTTTATTTTTAAATAAATTAACAGCTTTATTATCTTTTTTTTCATTGATTATTTATACTTTTTTGTATACTCCTCTTAAGAAAGTCGGTCCTATTGCTGTATTTGTTGGAGCTATACCTGGTGCGTTACCTCCATTAATAGGTTGGGCAGCATCAACAAATGATATATCTTTAGAAGCTTTGATAATTTTTAGCATTCAGTTTATATGGCAATTTCCACATTTTTGGGCCATAGCTTGGGTATGTGATGATGATTATAAAAGAGCGGGATTTAAATTATTACCAAATAATGGTAAAAAGAATTTTTCAACTGCAGTTAACATAATGACCTACACAATGTTTCTAATTCCTTTAGGATTGTTACCAACTATTTTTGGTATTACAGGATTGATATCTGGAGTTGTAGCTGTAGTTTGTGCTATTTTATTTTTAATTCAGACTTTACGATTAATAAAAGATTATTCTAAGACTTCTGCTTTAAGAATAATGTTCGGCTCATTTATTTATTTGCCTGTAGTTCAATTAGCATATATTTTTGATAAAATTTAAAGAATGAACAATAAAACAAAATCAAGAATTTTAAGAATGAATCCAAATATTTTTTTGGTTTGGATATTTATGATATCTATATCTATGATATTTGTCTCTTTAGTAAGTGCTTACATTGTTAAAAAAGGTGAGCCTGGAGGTTTTAATGTTGAGTTACCTTCAATGTTTTATTATTCATCATTTGTAGTTGTTTTAAGTAGTGTTTTTAAACAACTAGCATATTATTCTGCAAAAAAAGATAATTTTAAATCTCTAAAAACTTATCTATTATTAAGTTTTATTGGTGGAGTAGCTTTTTTATTTATTCAGTATTTAGGATGGGAAAAATTAGTTGAGGGAGGTGTGTATTTGGTTGGACATCCTGATGGATCTTTTATATATATTTTAAGTGGTGTTCATGCAATCCATTTAATTTCTGGATTAATTTTTATTCTTGTTGTTTATGTCTTTTCTATTAAATTTAAAATACATTCTAAAAATCTAAATTTAATAGAAATGTCTACTACATATTGGCATTTTCTCACTTTTTTATGGGTTTATTTATTTATTACTTTGTATTTTTATAACATATAAAAAATGGCAAATTCTGTATCAATAAATTCTGATCAAAATAATTTGTGGCGTGGAGGTGTAGAGCCTTTTAAGGCAAGCTATGGAAAGCTAATGATGTGGTTTTTTTTAATATCTGATGCATTTACTTTTTCAACTTTTTTAATTGCTTATGGAGTAATAAGGTATAAGCATCCAGCTTATGAAGGAATGCTAGAGGATTTCTCTTTTTCTCAGTCTTATTGGCCAGTTCCAGAGAAAGTTTTTGATGCCGCTCCTTTTTTGCATGGAGTCGAGTTACCTCTTGTTTTTGTTGGAATAATGACATTTGTTTTGATATTAAGTAGTGTTACGATGGTCTTAGCTGTCGAAGCTGGACATAGAATGGATAGGGCTGGGGTAGAAAAATGGATGCTTTGGACAATAATTGGCGGTATAGTATTTTTAAGTTGTCAGGCTTGGGAATGGACACATTTTATTGTTGGTACAGATCATGGTGGTAAATTGTTAGATGGTTCAATTTTTTACGGTGCAAATCTTCAAACTAATCAATATGGACCTCCAGATTTTGCAGCATTTTTCTTTTTTATAACTGGATTTCATGGATTTCATGTATTTACTGGAGTTGCTATTAATTTCTTAATTTTTTATCAAACAACTGTAGGTATTTTAGAGAAAAGAGGTCATTATGAAATGGTTGAAAAAGTAGGACTTTATTGGCATTTTGTTGATTTAGTATGGGTTTTTGTATTTACATTTTTTTATTTAGTTTGAGAAATATGGAACCAGAATTATCTTCAGTAGTACCACAACCACCAAATAAAAGTAGAATTTGGACCATTTGGAAGGTAGCTATAATTTTAGGTATAGTTACAGGTTTAGAATTTGTTGTTGCTCTTCAGTTACCTGAAAGTTTTAAACCATTTAAAATTTGGCTTTTTATAGGTATGACATTTATAAAAGCTGGGTATATTGTTGGTGAGTTTATGCATTTAGCACATGAACAAAAAACACTCATGTGGACTATTATTGTACCATGTGTTTTTGTTTTATGGTTAATAGCTACACTTTTCATTCAAGCAGATGCTATTTATAATGCAATCTATTATTAAAAATTATTATGAGGCCTTATACTAAGGGTTTTATTTTATTATTCACTTTACTCTTTCCCATTCTTATATATCTTTTTTTAAGATTTTTTGGAAATAATAAGTATGAATTACCTTTAATTGATGTAAATAAAAATGATTGTATAGAAATTTTTCAAAATGATTCAATAAGTAATAATTATTATTCAGGTTATATAAAAATTATAGATTATAGATTGTCAAAAAATAGTATTATTATAAATAATTTGTTGAAAAGATTATATCAAAAAAATAATGTTTCTATAATTACTTTATCAGAAACAAAACAAAATGTTCCTTGGTTAATTTATAATTTTTCTGATGATATTATATTAGAATTTATGAAGTGTGAATATTCTAATATTAAGCTAAATTCTTTTTTAGTTTTGTATGATCAAAAGAATCAAATTAGAGGTTATTATATTTCTGATGATCCAAAAGAGTATGAAAGATTAGATGTAGAGATTGATATTTTAAAATCAAATTATGATAAATAATACAACGTTAAAAAATATTATATTGTTAGTTTCTTTTATTATACCAATTGCTGTTGCAATATTATTATTTATGCCAGAAAAATTATCAATTTTTGGTGAATGGGCTTACTTTTTACCTCATATTAATGCAATAATTAATTCTTTAACCTCTTTAATACTTCTTCTTTCATTATACATGATTAAAATTAAAAATATTAGAATGCACAAATACTTAATGACAATTGCATTTTTTCTTGGATCAATTTTTTTAGTATCATACATTATATATCATTCTTCTGTAGAAAGTACAGTTTATGCAGGGAATTATAAATCAATTTATTATTTCTTTTTAGTTTCTCATATATTATTTTCAATAATTGTAGTTCCTTTTGTTTTGTTTGCTTTTTATTATTCTCTTTCAAATCAGATAATTAAACATAAAAAGTTAGTTAAATTTACTTTTCCTATTTGGTTGTATGTTTCAATCTCAGGAGTTATAGTATATTATATGATAAGTGAATTTTACCAACAATTATGAAGAAGTATTTAATACCATTTTTTATAATAATATTTTTATCACTTTTATTAGATTATGACTCATTTGCTCAAGGCTGTTCTGTATGTAAGGGAATTGTTAAAAGTGAATTAAATGCTGATGGAACTGGAATATCTTCTACAATAAATTCAGGAATTTTATTTTTGTTTTCATCAACTTATATTTTGATATCGATAATAGGAATATTCTGGTATATTAGAAGTAAAAAAACGATTACTAATGAATATAAAAAGGAGAAAATTTTGAGTAGAGTTTCTTCAATTCATAAATAAGCTATTTTATTTTTTTCATTAATTTATTTGAAAAAACAAATTTGTTTAATTCTTTAATTTTAGATTTTAGAATACTTTTATTGTCTCCTTCCCAAAGTTTTTTTCCATTATGAAGAAACATTATGTATTCACCTATTTCAATCACAGAATTCATGTCATGGGTTACAATAATTGTAGTAGTATTTAGTTTTTTTGTAATCTCTAATATAAGATTATCAATTTTAATTGCTGTTAGAGGATCAAGGCCAGAATTTGGTTCGTCACAGAATAAATATTTTGAATCATTTACAATAGCCCTTGCTATGCCAACTCTTTTTTTCATCCCTCCACTTATTTCTGAAGGCATTTTTTTATTAATGTTTTCTAATCCAACTAGTTTAAGGCAATGATTTACTTTTTCAATTTTATTATTTTCGGTTAAATTGCTTAAAACATCTAATGGAAATTTTATATTTTCTTCAACATTTTTTGAATCAAAGAGTGCACTAGCTTGAAATAGCATACCTAAATCTCTTCTAATTTCAGTAAGCAATTGTTTATTTCCACTTGTAAAATTTCTACCATCAAATAAAACTTTTCCGGTATCAGGGCTTAGAAGACCAACCATACATTTTAATAATACACTTTTTCCAGTTCCACTTGCACCAATAATTAAATTTGTTCTTCCTTTTATGAATTTTCCTGAAATATTAAAAAGAACTTGTTTGTCATTAAAAGATTTTGAAATATTTTTTATTTCTATCATTTATAAAAGCATTTGAGCTAGTAGATAGTCTGCAATTAAAATTACTATGCAACTATTTGTTACAGCATTTGTACTTGATTTCCCAACTTCTAAAGCTCCTCCTGATGTATAATATCCTTGAAATGCTGATATTGAAGAAACAATAAAAGCAAAGACATAAGCTTTAATTAAGGCAAAAGGTATATTAAAAGGATTAAATTCATATCTTAAACCATATATATACTCTTCACCTGTGATTACTTCTGTTAATGAACCTGCAAAATAACCACCTGATATTGCTAGAAAGGCTGAAATTATGACCAAAATTGGGAACATAAGAATTGATGCAATAATTTTTGGTAATACTAAATAAGAACTAGAATTTATACCCATAACTTCTAATGCATCTATTTGTTCTGTTATTCTCATAGTTCCTAATTCTCCAGCAATATTTGAACCAACTTTACCTGCAAATACAATTGCTATTATTGTAGGGGATAGTTCTAATAATGTCATATCTCTTACAACAACTGATATGATATAGTCTGGTATAAGAGGTCCTACCAAGTTATAAGCTGTTTGTATTGTAGTTACAGCTCCCATAAAAATGGATACTATACAAACTATAAATATACTATCGTATCCAATTTTTACACATTCATTTATGATTAATGGGAAATAAGTTTTAACTCTTTCTCTTCTTTGAAATAGTGATATTATGAATAAGATATATCTTCCTAAATTTTTCAATTAATTAATCTTTTTTTTTGTTTAATATACATACAAATTTGTAAATTAAATGTAACATTTTAGTCTAATGAAAAAAACAGTAGTTATAACAGGTGGTTCAAGGGGAATTGGTAATTCAATTGCTCATAAATTTGTAAAAAACAATTATAATATTATAACATGTTCTAGATCAAAAAATAATTTGAGTGAATTAACAAAACAATTAAAAACAATTAATTCTACAATTAAAATCTATACAATAGATGTTGATTTATCAATCAAAAATGATTGCATTAAATTTTGCGAATTTGTTAAATCAAAAACAAGAAATATCGATGTGTTAGTTAATAATGTTGGAACATATTTTCCTGGTAAAATAATAGATGAAAAAGAAGGAAATTTAGAACATATGATTAATACAAATCTTTATTCTAATTATACTATAACAAGAGGTTTAATTTCTATTTTTTTAAGACAACAAAAAGGTCATATTTTTAATATCTGTTCAATTGCCAGTAAAGTTGCTTATGGGGATGGTGGTTCATATAGCATTTCAAAATTTGCATTTTACGGTATGAGTAAGTGTTTAAGACAGGAATTAAAAGAATATAATGTTAAAGTAACCTCAATATTACCAGGTGCTACTAGGACGGGTAGTTGGGATGGAACTTCTTTAGGTGATGAACGTTTTGTTAATCCTGACGACATTTCTGAATCAATATATTCTGCTTTTAATACCTCTGTTGGAGGAACAATTGAGGAGATTATAATTAGACCTCAATTTGGAGATATTTAATTAATTATTTTGAATAATCACTCAATAAATTTATTTAAATATTATAGGAGAGAGACGATTAATGTTTATATTGGAAATTCAGGAATTGGCGGAAATAATCCAATTAGAATTCAATCAATGACCACGTCTGATACAATGGATACAACTTCTACTGTAAATGAATCTATTAGGATGATAAATTCTGGTTGTGAGTTTGTTAGAATTACTGCTCCGAGTATTCGTGAAGCTAAGAATTTAATTAATATTAAGAAAGAATTAAAAAATAAAGGTTATAATATTCCAATAATTGCTGATATACATTTTACACCAAATGCAGCAGAAATTGCTGCTAGAATTGTTGAAAAAGTTAGAATTAATCCTGGGAATTATGCAGATAAGAAAAAATTTAATAAGATAGAATACGATGATAATTCTTATAATCAAGAGATTGAAAGAATTTATGAAAGAGTAAGTCCATTAATTAAAATATGTAAGGAATATGGTACTGCAATAAGAATTGGTACAAATCATGGTTCTTTGTCCGATAGAATTATGAGTAGGTTTGGTGATACTCCATTAGGTATGGTAGAATCAGCTTTAGAATATCTTAGAATTTGTGAAGATTTAAATTATTATAATATTGTATTGTCAATGAAAGCTAGTAATCCTTTAGTAATGGTTCATGCTTATAAGTTACTTGTAAATAAATTAGAAAATTCTAAATTAAAAAACTATCCAATTCATCTTGGTGTAACAGAAGCTGGAGAAGGAGAAGATGGACGTATTAAGTCTTCCATAGGTATAGGTACTCTTCTTGATGATGGAATTGGTGATACTGTTAGGGTTTCTTTAACTGAACCACCAGAATTTGAATCTCCAATTGCAAAAATTCTTATTGATAGGTATTTAAATAGAAGTAACCATGATAATATAAATGTTGTTGAAGATTTTGTACACTATCCTTTTGAATATTATAAAAGAGAAACAAATGAGATATTAAACATAGGGGGTGATAATTTTCCTATAGTTATATCTGATTTTTCATTAGCAAAAGAAATTAATGAAGAGTCATTAAATAATCTGGGTTATAATATTGGAAGTAAAAAAAGGATTGAAGATACTGTACCTGATTTTATATATGTCGGAAAAAATAATTTTTCAAATCATTTGCTTGATGAAGTAAAAATTATAATAGATTATGAAAAATGGGTTCAAAATTTTCACAAAAAAAATACTTTTCCATTAATATTATTTTCAGATTTATTGAATAATGATTTATTACTAAATAAAGAATTAAATTTTATTTATTTAAAAACAAATGATGTTTATAAACTATTAACTTGTAAAATTCCAAAAAATGTAGTTTTTATTTTAAAATCTAATAATGATCATTTTATGGCTGATATGAGATCTTTTCTCTTTTCTATGAAGAAAATGAAAAATCCTGTTGTAATTTCTGGAATTTATAATAATAATAATTTTGAAAATAATATAATTTACTCTTCTACGGATTTAGGAGGACTATTTATTCAGGGGTATGGTGACGGAATATTTATTAGAAGTAATAAATATAATTTTGATATAAATAAGAGATTAAATACTTTAAGTTTTAAAATTTTACAGGCAGCAAGAGTTAGAGTGACTACAACTGATTTTATATCATGTCCATCGTGTGGAAGAACATTATTTAATTTGACTGAGACAACGGCTAGGATAAGAGAGAAAACCGATCATTTAAAAGGATTAAAAATTGGAATAATGGGATGTATAGTAAATGGTCCTGGAGAAATGGCTGATGCAGATTATGGGTATGTTGGTTCTGGTAAAGAAAAAATAACTTTATATAAAGGAAAAGAAGTTGTTAAAAGATCAATACATTATAGAGATGGAGTTGATGAATTGATTAAGCTTATAAAAAATGATGGAAATTGGATTGAACCCTAAGATAAATATGGATAAAAAAGATAAAAAAAAATTATCGTATTATTTTAATTTTTCAGAAGTGTTAACTTATTTTTTTAGAAAAAAAGACTCAAATAAAAAAGTTAATTTTAGTTTAAAAATGATGCATGGAGTAAATAAGTTGGCAATCATTATGTTCTTAATTGGAGTTGTTTTTCTAATTATAAAAAGAATTATATAATTAAGCTACGATATTTATTATCTTATTTGATACAATAATAACTTTTTTTATATTTGAAGTTTTTACCCATTTTTTTACTAATTCATTACTTTTTACTGTTTCTTCAATTTCAGTATTTGATGCTTTTAATGAAAAATTAATTTTCGTTCTTAATTTTCCATTTATCATTATAGGATATTCATATTCATTTTTAATTAAATATTTATTATCAAATTTTGGATATTTAGCATATGATATACTTTTTTTATTTCCAGCTTTATTCCATAACTCCTCAGCTATGTGTGGAGCAAATGGAGAAATTAAAATTAATAAAGGTTTTAAGATTTTAATTTTATTACATTTTATTTTGTTTAGTTCATTTATTGTAATCATTAATAAACTAATACAAGTATTTAATGATAATCTTTCTATATCATATTCAATTTTTTTTATAGCATTATGTAATACTTTATATTCATTTTTATTAGGTTCTTCTTCAGAAGTAAATAATTGGTCATTTTTATCATGAAATAAATTCCAGAATTTATTTAAAAATTTAAAAACTCCATCTATTCCATTAGTATTCCAAGGTTTTGATTGTTCTATAGGTCCTAGAAACATTTCATGCATTCTTAGTGTATCAGAGCCATATTTTTTTATTATTTCATCTGGATTAACAACATTACTTTTTGATTTGGACATTTTTTCGATTTCATATCCACACATGTATTTATTGTTTTCCAAAATAAATTCAGCATCTTTAAATTCAGAACTTGATGCAACGAATTTTTTTATATCTAATTCGTCATTTTTTACTAAATTAATATCAACATAAAGTCTAGTAGAATCATATTTATTTTTTAAATTATAAGAAACATATTTTTTTGAGTTTTTAATTCTGTAAATAAAATTAGATCTACCCAATATCATACCTTGATTAACTAATTTATTAAAAGGTTCGTTTGTAGTAACATATTTTAAATCATAAAGTACTTTATGCCAAAATCTTGAATAGAGTAAGTGAAGTACTGCATGTTCAGCTCCTCCAATATATAGATCAACTGGCATCCAATATTTTACTTTTTGTTTGTTCACAAATTCTTCTTTGTTATTAGGATCTAAATACCTTAAATAATACCAACAAGATCCTGCCCATTGTGGCATTGTATTTGATTCTCTTTTATATTTGTTGCCATTAATTTCAACCTCTGACCATTCTTTGTTTCTAGCTAAAGGTGATGAACCATCATTTTTTGGAAGGTAATTATTAACTTTTGGAAGAATTAAAGGTAGGTCTTGTTCATTTAAAGCTATGGATTTATCTTTTGAATGAAGTATTGGAATCGGTTCACCCCAATATCTTTGTCTAGTAAAAATCCAATTTCTTAATTTATAATTAACAGTTTTTTTACCAGTTTTATTCTTTTCAAGAATTTCTATTACTTTATTTTTAAATTCATTATTACTAATTCCATTAAATTTTCCAGAATTTATAATTTTTCCATCTCCTGTATAGCATTTTTCTTTACTCTTATTAGAGATTACTTCAATTATTGGAAGTTTAAATTTTGTTGCAAATTCAAAATCTCTTTCATCGTGTGCAGGAACAGACATAATGGCTCCAGTTCCATAAGAAGATAAAACATAATCTGATATCCAAATAGGTATTTTTTGATTTGATATTGGGTTTATTGCGTATGCACCTGTGAATACTCCTGTTTTATTTTTTTCATTTTCTTGTCTTTCTAAATCACTTTTTTTAGATGTATTATTAATGTATTTATTTACACTTACTAATTGCTCTTTAGATGTTATTTCTTTAATTAATTCATGTTCTGGAGCCAGAACAAGGTATGTTGCACCATATATGGTATCTGGTCTAGTAGTAAAAGTATTTATTATTTTATTTTGTTTTACTTTAAAATATATTTCTGCTCCTTCAGATTTTCCTATCCAATTTTTTTGAGAAAGCTTTATAGAATCTGGCCAGTCTAGATTATCTAAACCTTCTAGCAACCTGTTTGAGTATAAGGTTATTCTCATTACCCATTGTTTCATAGGTTTTTTTATTACTGGAAATCCTCCTCTTTCACTAAAACCACCAATAACTTCCTCATTTGATAAAACAGTTCCAAGTTCTTCACACCAGTTTACATCAATCGTATCCATGTATGTCAATCTATGATTGTCGATATATTCGATTTTTTCTTTTTCACTTAAATTATCTGGAATTGCCAATTTATCTATTGGTTTTGCAATTTGCTCCTTTTCATCAAAGAAACTATTATATAATTTTAGGAATATCCATTGGGTCCATTTATAATAATTACTATCACTTGTCTTGATTTCTCTATCCCAATCAAATGAAAGACCTAAAGAATTTAGTTGCTTCTTAAATCTTACAATATTATTATCAGTAGTTTCTTTTGGATGTTGACCTGTTTTAATTGCATATTGTTCTGCAGGTAATCCAAAAGAATCAAACCCCATTGGATGTAAAACATTAAATCCTTTATTTCTTTTAAATCTGGCAATTATATCTGAAGCAATATATCCAAGAGGATGTCCTACATGAAGTCCAGATCCTGAGGGATATGGAAACATATCTAGTATGTAGTATTTTGGTTTATTATTTAAACTTGATTTATATGTTTTTTCCTTTTGCCAAATTTTTTGCCATTTATCTTCAATTTTGGAAAAATTATAACTCATAAAATGATTTTTACAAAAATAGTACTTAATTGATTTAAATTACAGATTAAGTAATTTCATTTTTTTCTTAATATGATTGTAATTGGAACACCTAAAAAATTAAAATTTTCTCTTATTTTATTTTTTAAAAATCTTTTATAAGGTTCTTTTATGTATTGAGGTAAATTACAGAAAAAAGCAAAAGTTGGAGTTTTAGTAGGTAGTTGAGTTATATATTTAATTTTTATATATTTTCCTTTTGTTGCTGGGGGTGGAGTTTTTTCAATTTCTGGTAGTAGAATGTTATTTAATTTTGAAGTACTAATTTTTTGATTTCTGTTATTATAAACATTTAATGAGATTTCGATAATTTTATGGATTCTTTTTTTATTAATTACAGAAGTAAATATTATAGGAATAAAAGTTAATGGACTTATTTTTGATTTAATTTTATCTTCAAAGAGTTTTGTTGTTTTAGTATCTTTATCTATAAGGTCCCATTTATTAATCATTAAAATAATTCCTTTTTTATATTTTGATGCTAAACCTAAAATATTCATATCTTGACTTTCAAATCCTTGTTTAGCATCAATCATTACAATGCATACATCACTGTCTTGCATGGCTTGAATTGATCTCATTACTGAATAAAATTCTATGTTTTTATTTACTTTCCCTTTTTTTCTTATTCCTGCAGTATCAGTTATAATCAATTTTTTATTAAAAAGATTATACTTAGTATCAATTGAATCTCTAGTTGTTCCAGATATTTTAGTTACAATATTTCTTTCTTCACCTAACAATGCATTAATAAATGACGATTTTCCAACATTAGGTCTTCCAAGTATTGAAATTCTTGGTAATATACCGTCTTTTTCTATAGATTCTTTTTCTAATTTACTTACTACTAAATCTAGTAAATCTCCAGTCCCAGAACCACTTTGAGATGAAATAGGTACCATTGGAGTATTTTTTAATCCTAATTCATAGAACTCATTGGAATTAAGTTCAGTTTTGTAATTATCCGCTTTATTAGCTACAAGAATTGTTTTTTTATTTATTTCTCTAATGATTTGAGAAAAATTTTTATCATCATTAGTTAATCCATCTTTACAATCAACCATAAATAATATCAGAGATGCTTCATTTAATGCAAGAATAATTTGATTTTTTATTTCTTTTTCAAAAATATTTTCAGTTTTTTCTACATACCCTCCCGTATCTATAACAGTAAAATTTACTCCATTCCAATCACTAATTCCATAATGCCTATCTCTAGTAACACCACTTTCATCATGAATTATTGCTTGCCTTTTCTCAACAAGACGATTAAATAATGTTGATTTTCCTACATTTGGTCTTCCAACTATTGCTATAATATTACCCATGCATTTTATTATATAATAAAAAGCGAATTTAGTTAATACTTATTAATTGTATATTACTTTCCTTAATTGCAGTATTTATTTTTTCTAATTTGTTCTCTTTAATATCATTCCATAAATTAAGCTCAATATCAATTTTTTGAATAAGTTTATCTCTTACTCCATACATTTGATTAGTGGGTTTATAATTTCCCACAGATGCAATGCTCGCTAAATGTGCTAATTTATTATTCAATTTTATTGGGAAGTTAAGAGGGTCTTGTCCACTTCTATTTTTAGTCTGGTATAATGTTTTTTCAATTTTAGTTATTTTATTCACCACATCATTTATATCCTTTCTTAATTCATTATGGTTTTCATCTAATTTATTTTTAAGATCATTAAGCTGTTTTCTTGTTGATCTTATTTGAATAATAGTTTCGTGAATACCAGTTACTTTATCTCTAACAATCATTAGAAAATCAAATTGATTTTTTAGATCTTCAATTGAAGAATTACTTCTTGGGTCTTTTAATATATTAAACGATTTTTCAATTGAATTTCCATTAATATTTAACCTAACAAAATAACTTCCTGGAACAGCTTTCGGTCCTCTTAAATTGGCTGCCCACATAATAAGACCATCAAAATCTTTGGCGTCATTATATCTCATATTCCAAACAAAGGAGTTTTTTTCACCATTTATTTTTAGTTGATTTTTTTTATCGGTATTAGAATATTTTTTGATTAATTGTTTTTTATCATCTAAAAATTCTAAAGAAATATTAGAACTATCTTTGATTAATTTTTTATTAATATTGAAGAATATTTCTACTCCATTATGATGGTTTTGACCTGCATTTGAAGATTCTCCCCCTCCTGGCTTACCCATTCTGTAACTATCAATTGGTGAAAATATATGAAAATTGGAATCTTCAATTTCTTTTGTGATTTGATGAATAGGTGTTAAATCATCTATAATCCATAATGATCTTCCTTGAGTTGATGCAATTAAATTATCATTTTTAATAGCTAAATCTGTTATTGGAACAAGAGGTAAATTTAGTTGAAATGAGTTCCATGAAGATCCATCATCAAAGGATACAAACATTCCTGATTCAGTACCAGAGTATAGTAGTCCTTGTCTATTTGGGTCAGCTCTTAAAACTCTAGTGAAAAAATTATTAGGAATGCCATTTGTAATTTTTGACCATGTTTTACCGTAATCTTTAGTTTTATATAAATAAGGTCTATAATCTCCAGTTTTGTATAAAGTACCCGCTGCGTATAGACCCCCTTTTGTAAATGGATCTGGTTCTACACTATTCCACATTATATGAGTTGGGGCATTAGAAGGTGTAGCATCTTCCCAATTATTACCTCCATCTTTAGAAAAATGAATTAGTCCATCATCTGAAGCAGCCCATAATAAATCTTTTTCATATGGTGATTCACATGCAGCAAAAATAGTAGCATAGTATTCTACTGCTGTATTATCTTTAGTAATTGGACCTCCAGAAGGACCTAATTTTTCAGATTCATTTCTAGTTAAATCAGGACTTATGACTTTCCAAGATTGACCTTCATTGGTTGTGACATGAAAATAATTTGATGTTGTATAAAGTTTATTTGGATCATAAGGAGAGAAAAATATAGGAAAATTCCATTGAAATCTATATTTCATATCTTCTGCTCCATGTCCCATAGGATTATTTGGCCATACATCAACTATTCTACGTTCGCCGGTATTATGATCAAATCTACTTAAATGACCATCATAGCTTCCTCCATAAACAACGTTTGGACTATCAGGTTTAGCTGCTAAGTGAGCACTTTCACCACCTGCAGATGATTCCCAATCTCTTTCACTTATTGAACCTGAATTAACTCTATGAGGAATTCTTTGAGTGCTATTATCTTGTTGAGCCACTAAGATATTATATGGAAAGCTATTATCAGTAGTTACTCTATAGTATTGGGCTGTTGGCTGATTCATGTACGTAGACCAATTATTAGCATCATCATTACTTACTTGTGCGCCTCCATCATCTGCTACAATCATTCTTTTATTGTTATCTGGATCTATCCATAAATCATGATGGTCACCATGAGGTGTACTATACTTATCAAATGTTTTACCCCCATCCTCAGATCTCCAGAAAGCAACATTCATTACATAAACTCTATTTTCATTTTTAGTATCAGCATATATGCGTGTGTAATACCAAGCTCTTTGTCTTAAATTTCTATCTTCATTGATTAATTTCCATGATTTTCCTGAATCCGTAGACTTGTATAGTCCACCATTTTCATTTTCTATTAAGGCATAAATGATACTTGAGTTAACAGGAGAAACAGATACTCCCGAAATTCCCCATGCCCCAGAAGGTAGACCTGGATTTTTAGAAATATTTTTCCATGTTTCTCCTTCATCGGTAGATTTCCATATAGCTGAGCCCTTTCCACCACTTTCTAAGCTATATGGAGTTCTTCTAATATTCCATGTAGAAGCATACATAACTCTAGGATTATCACTTTCAAAAGAAATGTCAACAGCACCAGATCTTTCATTAGAGAATAAAGTTTTTTTCCAAGTATTTCCTCCATCAATGCTTTTATAAACCCCTCTGTTAATTGAATTTTTGAATAAATCTCCCATTATTGCTATGAATACTATATTTGGATTTTTGGGATGTATTTTAATTCTACCAACTTGTACCTGATCTATATCTAAATTTAATTTTTTCCAGGTTTCACCTGCATCGTAAGATTTCCAAAATCCACCGTATCCTGGAGATATATTACCCCTAACTGTTTGTTCACCTGTTCCTACATAAATAATATTTGGATCAGATTCACTTACAGCTACTGCTCCAATTGATCCGCCAAAATAGTTATCTGAAATATTATTCCATGTTTGACCTTCATCTATAGTTTTCCATACACCTCCACCGGTAGATCCAAAATAAAATGTTTTAGGTTTTCCAATTACTCCAGTTACTGATGAAGCTCTTCCCCCTCTATAAGGTCCTATTGATCTCCATTTTAAATTTGGAATTTCAAAACTAATAGTTTGTGGTTTTTTTGATTTTGATTTTTTTTGAGAAATAGTTTCAAAAGAAACAAATGATATTATAATAATTAGACATAAAATTCTTTTCATTTTTTTGGGTTTAGTTTTTTTAAATCTAAAGAAATATATTTATTTATTAATTTCTATCAATGATAAAGTATTATTAAATATTTTATAAATATCAAATTTTCTTTTTCTAGAAGAATAAATGATAGATATAGGAAGTGTAGAATTTAAGTGATAATCAGTTAAGAGATCATAATTAGATTTATAAAGGTATATTTTATTTTCATTGTTATCTATTAAAGAAAATATCTCATTATTTGAACCAAAATTATAGTATTGATAAATAAAATTATTATTATTACTAAAAGTCAATTTAATATCATTTTCTTCTTTATTGCTTATATAAATAGAGTTATAGTCAATGGATAAAATTTTATAATATTTTTCTAATGGGTCTTGGATTAATTTAAATTTAGAATTTTTAGATGGTCTATATTTTTGATCAAAAGATACGATTTTGCCATTGAAATTAATTTTATAAAAATTTCCATCATCATCTATTATTTCTATAAAACTATTTTTTGAATTTCCTCCTTTTGTTAGATAAACCTTATTACTTATTGTTGATTTTGTTTTCATTGGAAAGCCTTTATAGTTTTCTCCTTTTCTATTTTTAAGATATATTTCACCATCTTTAAGTATAATAATTATATAATCTTTTCTTGCTATTCTAATATGTTTAGGTGCTTGATTTAGTCCATTATTCATTACTAGAGGGTTCCATCCAGAGAGTTTTTTTCCATTTTTATCTAATAAATAAACTTCACCATTTTTGTTAGCCACTGCTATTCTAAATCTTTTTGAATTATCATAATCTATAAGATTAATAAATTCTATAGGTGATATTGAAGGGTTTTTTAAAGGAAACCCAATAAGTTTATTTCCTTTTCTGTCATAACTATGGATATTATTTTTTGTACTAAAAAGAATTTGTTTTTTATTATTTCTATAATAATCAATTTGAAATACTTTACTTATAATAGCACTATCTATAGAATCTTTCCAGATAGGTTTAAGGTTATTAGATAATTGATAAACATTAAAATTTTTATCTTGTGTAATTATTTCTGGAGAATTATCTAAATGGCTAAAAACTATATTTGGTTTTATTATAAGTTTATTTTCTGCTATAAATGTTTTATTTGATTGGATTTTTTCTTTATATTTTAATTTTATGTCTTTTTCTTGAATAGTAATATTTGTATAAAACTTATTTTCAATACCTTTCATTTGAAGAGATATAAAATCAAAATGTTTTATAATTTTATACTTTTTATTAGGAATAAGATTATTAAGTAATTTATCTATGTTTATTATTAAACTAATGTTTGAATTTTTATTAAGTTTTGATATATAGTTGTTATAATAAATTTCTTTTCCCCATAATTTTTTATTTATGATATCATCTATATAATTTCTAAGGATTGATGTTTTTGTTCCAAACAATACAAATTTATCATACTCAAAGTAGTAGATTGGGATGGAATCTTGAATAAATGTTTTATTAAGTAGATTTTTTAAAATATCTTTTTTTAAAGTTTTAATGAAATAATTTTTGTATTCTGAAGAATCAGATATGCTGATGTTTTTTAAATTTTCTTTGTTAAAAATTAGAATTTCTTCATGGGAATTTGAAAAATCATTCTCAACTATAATCCTACCAATTTCATAACCCAAGTAAATATTAAGAGAGTCATCATCAAAATTATTAATAATATTAAAATCGTTTATATTGTTTGAGTTAAGATGATAAAAGTATATGGTATTTGTTGGGATTAGTTTATACATAGATTCACTTATTGGAATGTCTGATTTAAATTTTTTATTTATTGTAGAAGTGAACCCATTTAAGTAAAAATTATTTTTATTATAATCAACATCTAAAAAAGAACTTTTTGGAAGTATATTTAACTTAATAAAATTATTATTATCAATTATAACATTAATTAGTTCATTTACTTTATTGAAGTTTAGGTAAAGATTACCATAGTCTTTTTCTAGTCTTACCTGTTTGAATAAATCTTCATTATTGAATTGAAATGATAATTTTTTATTTTTTGATGTTCTGATAACATCTTCTATTAATAATGAACTACCACTAAAAATCATGAAATCATTTATAAATAAGAAATTGTAGATATTTGACTTATCATTAATTTCATAAATTTTGTTTTTATTATAAATTCTTTCATTTATAGCATAACCTAAAGAATCAATTTTTTCAAAAAAATACTTTTTGTTAATCTTATTTTTTTCAATAAAAAAAATAGGTTCAATTTTATTTTTTGATATGATATTGATACCGATAAGAAGTTTATTTTCTTTAGAAAAATTTATTAATTCATTTTCTAAGAATAGATTTATATTATCAATTTTTTTTTCTATTAAATCATATAGTTCATTTTCTTTTGTTTCTTTTTTATAAGAAATTTTAAATTTTTTCCATACTTCATAGGGATTATTAACTTCATAAATTATAATAGTTTTTTCAGAAACTAGATTCCATACATTTGTCAATTTATTATTGTTATAATAATATATTCCAATTAAGCTAAGTAAAACACAAAAAATAATTAGAAATTTGTTATTCACTGATTTTGTATTCTTTTATAATTTTTTTTGATATAGTTATATGACTATTAATGTCAAATTGTAAATTTATTATTTTTAATAATTTTCTATTTGGATCAAATATGTATGTAACTCTTCCAGGAAGTAGGCCAAAAAAACTTTTTGGTACTCCAAATAATTTCCTAACCTTTTTTTTGTAATCGCTTAATAGGTTGTAGTTTACATAAAAATTTTTTGCAAATTTTTGATGATTGGTTATGCTATCAGAACTAATTCCTATTATTTCTGCACCTATATTTTTTAATTCAGAATATGAATCTCTAAAACTACATACTTCTTTAGTACAACCAGGAGTATCATCTTTTGGGTAAAAGAATATTACCAAAAATCTATTTTTGAATGATGTAGATAGTATTAATTCGTTGGATTGATTATATAATGAAAATTCAGGTAAATTGTCACCTATTTTTAATGCCATTTTTCAAGGTTTTTTTTGTAAATTAATGATTGTTTGATAAATAATTATAACACATAAATATAATCATTTAATATGAAGCAGTATCATAGTCTTTTAAGAACAATTTTAGAAAAAGGTGATGAGAAATCTGATAGAACAGGTACGGGAACAATCAGTATTTTCGGACATCAAATGAGATTTAATTTAAATGAAGGATTTCCTTGTTTAACAACAAAAAAATTACATTTAAAATCAATAATTTATGAACTTTTATGGTTTCTTAAAGGAGATAATAACATCAAATATTTGCAAGAAAATGGTGTTAAGATTTGGGATGCTTGGGCTGATGAAAATGGAGACTTGGGACCAGTTTATGGTGTTCAATGGAGAAAATGGAAAGATGAGAATGGTAATATTCATGATCAAATTTCTGAATTGATTAATAATTTAAATAATAATCCATATTCTAGAAGACATATAATAAGTGCATGGAATGTTTCTCATATTAATGAAATGGCATTACCACCTTGTCATACCATTTTTCAATTTTATGTTAATAATAATAAATTATCGTGTCAACTTTATCAAAGAAGTGCTGATGTATTTTTGGGTGTACCATTCAATATTGCCTCTTATGCACTTTTAACAATGATGATAGCTCAAGTCTGTAAATTTGAATTGGGAGATTTTATACACACATTTGGAGATGCTCACATTTATCTTAATCATATTGATCAAGTTAGACTTCAGTTGTCTAGAGATTTTTATTCATTACCTAAAATGGTAATAAATAAAGATGTAAAAGATATTTTTTCGTTTAAATATGAAGATTTTGAGCTTAAAAATTATATTTCTCATTCTCATATAAAGGCAGAAATTTCTGTATAATGAAACTAATTTATAATACTCTTATTATATATTTGCATTTTTAACGAAAGAATTTTTATTTTAAAACATCTAAAAAAGAAAAGTATTTATGAAAAATTTCATTTTTTTTTTATTTCTGTTTGTTAATATAAATTTATATTCTCAATCTAATAATTCTATTGAGTTAGATCTTGCTCAATGTCTAGAAATAGCATTAGAAAATAATTTACAGTTAAAAAGAAGTGAAATAAATAAAAAAATTCAAAAAATTGGATATGATCAGTCTATATTATCTCAAATTCCTTCATTAAATATATTTAGTAATTATGGAACAAGTTGGGGTAGGTCAATTGATCCAACTACAAACCAGTTTATAGGAAGTGAATATAGTTCTTCTGGTATTGGTTTATCATCAGGCATGACTCTATTTAGTGGTTTTTCTGTTAGAAACACTATAAAACAATCTAAAGTTTTATTAGAAAAAAGCGTTTTTGATTTAGAAAACACTAGAAACAATGTTATGTTAAGTGTAGTTAGCTCATATCTTAGTGTATTGTTAACTATGGATAGGTTAGAAAATGCAAAATTTCAACTTTTATCAACTCAAGAACAACTTTCACGAACCAATAAATTAGTTGAAGCAGGATCGCTTTCTATTATTAACAGATTAAATTTTGAAGCTCAGTTAGCAGGAGACGAACTTAGTTTAATTCAACAGGAAAATACATATAGATTATCTATTTTGCAACTCAAACAAATCATGTTATTAGAAACAGATAAAGAAATAATAATAAGTAAACCATTGGTTGAAATATCTCCCTCAATTGTAATTCAATCAAATACTAATGATATATATAATAAGGCTATTGATATTTTGCCTGAATTAAAAAGTGCAATTAAAAATGTTGAATCAAGTAAGTATGATTTAAGAATAGCTAGAAGTGGTAGATTTCCAACCATTAATGTTTCATCAAATTTTAATACTAATTATTCTAGTTATGCTAACCGTCCAAGGCAGTTTTATGATGGTGGTTTTACATTACAACCAATGACCGTAGGTTATTTAACTAATAATCCTCTTGAAACTGTTTCCGCATTAAGTCTAGTTCCAAATGTTATAGGATCAGATAATGACTTTACTTTGGTAGAACAATGGAAAGATTATCTTAGTAAATCATTGTCATTTTCAATTTCCTTTCCGATTTTCAATAGACACCAAACATCTTCTAATATAAAAAGATCAAAACTTAATAAACAAATAGCTGATATTAATGTTTTAGAAGCAAAAAATCAAATTAGACAGACTATAGAAACATCATATAACGATGCTATAGCTGCTTCTAAATCTTACTCTGCATCTTTGAAGCAAGTTCAAGCATTAGAAGAGTCATTTAGAATTATTAAAAGTCAATATAATCTTGGTGCAATTAATTTTACGGAATACCAGGTATCAAACAATAATTTAGTAAAAGCTAAGAATGATTTGTTATCTTCAAAGTATGATTATATTTTCAAACTTAAGGTATTAGATTTTTACCAAGGCAAAACTTTAACTTTTTAAAAAACACATGAAAAATAAACCGTTTTATTTTATTATTATTTTAGTTGTTGTTGGTATCATAGTTATGGTAGGAGGAAAACAAATTGGTATTTTTGGGGGAGTAGATCCTATAGAGGTTGAAATTACAAATGTAGATAAGGGAACAATTACGGAACTTGTAACAGCATCTGGACAAATTAAACCTGAGGTGGAAGTAAATATAAGTCCTGAAGTTTCTGGTGAAATTATAGAATTGAATATAATGGAAGGTGATTTTGTTGAAGAAGGTCACTTACTTGTAAAGATAAGGCCTGAAAATTCTATTAATGCTCTAGAAAGATCAAAGGCAAATTATAATCAAGTAAGAGCAAATTTATCAAGTTCTAAGGCAAATCTTTCCAGATCTGAAGCTCAATACTTAAGATCAAAATTAGAGTTTGCTAGACAAGAAAAATTATATAAGCAAAATGTAATTTCTGATTCGGAGTATGAGCTTGCTGAAGCAAATTATAAAATTTCAAAACAAGATTTAGAATCTTCTAAACAAAGTGTTCTTGCTAGTCAGTATGTTGTAAAAAGCGCAAAAGCTAGTGTGAATGAATCCGAAGAAAATCTTAGAAAGACTAGTATTCTTTCGCCTATGACTGGTACAGTTTCATTATTAAATGTAGAACTTGGACAAAGGGTAGTAGGGACATCTATGATGGCAGGAACGGAATTATTACGAGTGGCTGATTTATCAATTATGGAAGTAGAGGTGGATGTAAATGAAAATGATATAGTTAGAGTAAATATTGGAGATACAACAAATATTGATGTTGAAGCATATATAACATATGGTGAAATTTTTAAAGGTATTGTGACTGAAATAGCAAGTACTGCAAATCCAAAACTTTCTGCTGATGCCGTTACGGAGTTTAAAGTGAAAATTAGAATTTTGAATGACTCTTTTAAAAATTTAGTTGAAGAGGAAGGAATAAAAAATCCTTTTAAACCGGGTATGACTGCAAGTGTTGAAATTATTACTCAAATAAAGAAAGATATTGTTATAGTGCCAATATCATCTGTAACCACAAAATCTAAAAAAGATAGTTTGGGGGTAGATGTTGTTAAACAGTACGTATTTGTAGAAGATGAGATGACTTCTAAAATGATTGAAGTGACTACTGGAATAAGTGATTTTGAAAATATTGAAGTTTTATCTGGATTGTCAGTTGGCGATAAAGTAATAAAAGGACCTTATATTGCTATATCTCAAAAATTAAAAGATGGTACTATAATTTCTGAATCTAAGGATTCATCTAAGGAAAAAGGTAAGAATAGTGGTGGTGGTGGAGTTTCTATTAAGATAAGTAATTAATTATTGAATATTCAACTTTTTATTTTTAGTTTATAATTATTAAGTTTGCTCTTAAAATTTTGAATAATTTGGATTTATTTAAAAAAATACTTAGCAACAAAGGTCCCCTTGGAACTCTTTCATCACTTATTGATGACAATTATTATATGTTTCCCAAATTAGAGGGAGAAATAGGTCCAAGAATGAAATTTGACAATAAAGAGGTTCTTAATTGGAGTTTGAATAATTATTTAGGGTTAGCTAATCATCCAGAAGTTAGAAAGACTGATTCAGAAGCTACAAAACAATGGGGTCTATCTTATCCTATGGGAGCAAGGATGATGTCTGGCAATACTATTTATCATGAAGAATTAGAAAAACAATTGTCGAAATTTGTGAGTAAGGAAGACTCTATTCTTTTAAACTATGGTTATCAAGGTGTGTTATCTATTATTGATGCTTTAGTAGATAGGAAAGACATTATAGTTTATGATTCAGACTGTCATGCATGCATTATTGACGGATTAAGATTACATATAGGTAAGAGGTATGTTTATCCTCATAATGATATTGAAAATCTAAGAAAACAGTTAGTGAGAGCTAAAAAACTTACTGATGAAACTGGTGGTGGAACTTTAGTTATTACTGAAGGGGTTTTTGGAATGTCTGGTACTATGGGTGATTTATTATCAATTGCTGAATTAAAAAAAAATTTTGATTTTAGATTATTTGTTGATGATGCTCATGGATTTGGAACAATGGGAAAAACTGGAGCTGGAGCTGGAGAAGAACAAGGGGTTCAGGATGAAGTAGATTTATATTTTTCAACTTTTGCTAAGTCTATGGCAAGTATTGGAGCCTTTGTTTCTGGTGATAGAGATATTGTAGATAATCTCAGGTACAAATTACGATCTCAAATTTTTGCTAAATCATTACCAATGCCAATTGTAATAGGAAATTTAAAGAGATTAGAATTAATAAAAAATAGTCCAAAATTTAAGGATAAACTTTGGGAAATTGTTAATGCTATTCAGGATGGTTTTAAATCTAATGGATTTAACATTGGAAATACACAATCACCAGTTACTCCTATAATACTGAAGGGTGATGTATTTGAGTGCGCAAATATGATTAAAGATCTAAGATCTGAGTATAGTATTTTTTGTTCTGGAGTCATTTACCCAGTAGTACCAAAAGGTATTATTATGCTTAGAATTATACCAACTGCAGCACATTCTTTGGAAGATGTTAAAGAAACAATTACTGCATTTAAGGAGGTAAAAAAGAAGTTAGATGATGGTATTTATTTAAAAATGGGAAAAAAAGGTTCTATTTTGTCCTAATTTTATTAAAAAACCCTTTTTTTTTATATAATATTCTACATTTTTAGTTAAATTGGATATATACAATTTTTAATTTAAATTTTTATACAATGAGTAGATTTGATGAATTAACCGGATTAGTTGAAGGTCTTGGACCAGATTTTAATAAGTTTTATGGAAAAGGAAATAAAGCTGCTGGTACTAGAGTAAGAAAAGGTATGCAAGCACTTAAGGTGTGGGCTCAAGAAGTAAGAAAAGATGTTCAAACTAAGAAAAATGCTAATTAATAATAATTAACTTGATTATCTTATTAAAAGGTGGTATTTTTTACCACCTTTTTTATTTAATCTTTTTAAGATAATGGTAAAGTTTATTTAGTCTATAATCAACATCAAATTCATTTTCGGTCTTTAATATCATTTCTAATATTTTCAATTTATTGTAGGAGAATCCAATTCTACATCTAGAAAGAGATTTTATTAAAATATTTTCCATCTCTGGTATGATTTTTAAATCTAAATAGATTAAAAAATCATAAGGTTGATATATGAATGATTTAACATTATTATTTTTCCAGTTTCCAAGAAAGCCTATTTCATTTATTTTAAATGTTTTGAAGTATCTATTATCAGCATTATTTTTTTCAATGGCGAGTAATAAGTCAACTTTTTTTCCATCATTTTTTAATTTTTTTATGAATGAATTTATAGCTTTTTGTTTGTTTTCATCTACATACTCATATAGTATTCCAAAGTATTTTGAATTGTTATAGTTTAGAGAAATTCTATTTATTCTGTATTTTTTATTTTCTATTAAATTTATTGTTGGTAATAAAAATTTCATATCATTTTAATAAAATTTTCTTCAGATAAGATTTTTATATTTAATTCGACTGCTTTTATTTCTTTTTTTGGTCCAATATTTTTTCCTGCTAGTAAATAGTTAGTTTTTGAAGATAAAGAACTTGAAACTTTTCCTCCATTAATTATTATTTTATTTTTAATTTCTTCTCTAGAATAATTAGTGAATGTACCTGTAATTACAAAATTTAAATCACGCAATTTATTTTCATTATTCTCAATTATTGATTGATTTTCATGAAAAGTTAATTCTGATGTTTTTAATCTTTTAATTAATTTCAGATTTTCTTTATCAGAAAAATATGAAATAATACTATTAGCTATTTTATCTCCAATTTCATCGACAAAAGTAATTTCATCAAAAGAAGCATTTATTAGAGTATCAATATTTTTAAAATATGATACGAGTTTTTCAGCAGTTGTTTTTCCAACATATCTAATTCCAAGACCAAATAATAAATTTGAAAATGGTTGATTTTTTGAACTTTTAATACTTGTAAGTATATTCTCACATGATTTATTTTTTAATGATCTTATTTTATCATTTTTATTTATTTTAAATTCTAAATTAATAATATTCTCATATTTAATTTTATATAGATCTGATATGTCTTTTATAATATTATTATTTAGTAAACCCTTAATGGTTTCTGGACCTAGATGTTCAATATTCATTGCATTTTTGCTAATAAAATGCTCTATTTTACCAAGAATTTGAGGTTTACATTTGTTGTGATTTAAACAATAATGGTTTGCTTGTTTATTTATTTTCTTAAGTGGTGCGTCACATGATGGGCATGATGTAATAAATGTTAGGACTGAAGAGTTTATAGGTCTTTTTTTAATTTCTACACCTGTTATTTTTGGAATAATTTCTCCTCCCTTTTCAATAGTTACAGTATCATTTATTCTTATGTCTAATCTTTTTATTTCGTTAGAATTATGTAAAGAAGCTCTTTTTACTATTGAACCACTTAATTGAACTGGATCTAGAATTGCTACTGGTGTTATTACTCCTGTTCTTCCTACTTGATATTTTATATCAATAATTTTAGTTTTACTATTTTTAGGTTTGTATTTATAAGCTATCGCCCATCTTGGATTTTTACTAGTATTACCTAGAGTTTTTTGATAGTATAAGTTATTTACCTTTATTACTATTCCATCAGTTTCAACTCCTAATTCAAATCTTTTATTTTTCCATGATTGTATGTATTTTTTAACATCATTAATAGAATTGCATTTTTTATAAGTATCAGGAACATTAAAACCTATTTTTTTTAGATATTTTAAGCTTTTTTCATGTGTTCTAATATTTGAATTTTCACAAATAAGTGAGTAGATATAACAGTTTAGATTTCTTTTTGATACGATACTTGAATTTTGCATTTTTAATGATCCAGAAGCAGCATTTCTCGGATTTGAAAAAGCTATTTCATTATTTTTAATTTTTAATTTATTAATTCTTTCAAAATTTAGTTTAGACAAAAAGACTTCTCCTCGAATTTCAAAATTTTCAGGAGCATCATAGTTGATTTCAATGGGTAAACTTTTTATAGTTATGACATTATTTGAAATTTCATCTCCTTTTTTCCCATCTCCCCTTGTTACTGCTCGTACAAATTTTCCTTTTGAGTAAATTATGCTAAGAGCTACTCCATCAAATTTTAATTCACATGTATATTCAACTTCATTTATTTTTAGAATTTTTTTAACTCTTTTGTCAAAATCATCAAGTTCTTCTTCAGAATATGTATTGGATAAAGAGAGCATAGGAGATGAATGTGTTATAGTTTTGAATTCTTTAGTTATTTTTCCACCAACTCTAATACTTGGTGAACTCATTGAATTGAATTCAGGAAATTTTTTTTCCAAATCAATAAGATTGTTCATTTTCTGATCATATTCGTAATCAGAAATTTCATTTTTATGTTTATTGTAATAAAGTTGGTTATGATATTCTAGCTCTTCTCTTAATGAAAATATTTTTTGTTTAGCTAAATTTTTATCTATTTTTTTCAATTATAAAATTCATTTAAGATTAATTTATCGTATTTACAATAAGTTAATTTCTATTTTTTTCTTGAATGTATTTAACAATATTAGTTGATACAGATCTTGGTAAAAATCTATTTAGATTAACCAATAATTTATTAAATGTTCCAGGTATTGAAACGGTAACATTATTATTAAGAGCATCGTATCCATATTTGGCAACTTTTATTGGACTAGCTGTATTAAATTTTATTTTATTTTTTATTGAAGAAACATTTCTTTGAAAATTTGTATTTGTTTGTCCTGGGCAAAGTACTGAAATGGTTATATTTTTATCTTTGACTTCATTAGAAATAGCTTCAGTAAAGTGAAGTATGTAGGCTTTTGTAGCGTAGTATAAAGCCATAAGTGGACCAGGTTGAAAGGCAGCAATTGAAGAAATATTTAATATTTTTCCATTATTTTTTTTGACCATATCTTTTAGAAAAAGTTTAGTTAAATGTGTTGTGTTTATAATGTGTAGATTTAACATTTTTTTTTCTATTTGCCAATCAGTTTCATAAAATTTCCCATATGTACCAAAACCAGCATTGTTTATTAAAATATCAATATTTTCTTTTTTTAGTTTTTTATATATTTTATCAGGTGATTTTTCATAACATAGGTCCTCATAAATGCTTTCATAATTGTCAGAATTTAATTTATCTTTTAGGCTCTCTATATTATCTTTATTATTATCAACAATAAATACTTTGTAGTTATCTTTTAAAAGAAGTTTTACAAATTCAATACCTATTCCGCTGGCTCCTCCAGTTACTAAAGATGTTCTCATTAGATTTTATTTATTTCATCACAAAGAAGTTCTATAGATTCTTTAGAATGAGTTGGAAAGTTAGCAATTCTAATTTGACTATTATTATTCCTATAACCTTTTCCAATAATTAAATTTTTTGATTTTAATTTATCAATAAATATTTGAGAATTATTAATTGTGTCAGCTACGATTATAGTTTTTGATTGTATTTCTTTATTTATTATTGAACAGTTAAGTTTTTCATTTTTTTTTATAGTATCATATATTAATGTTGATTTATAATTTGTATCTCTTCTTAAATTATCTATTCCACTTCTAATCATATCTTCTGTTACTTTCATTAGAAGATAAATTCCTAGAATATTTGGTGTTTCGGGTGTTTGAAATTTTAGATTCATTTTATGTAATTTCTCTAGTGAATGATATGATCCTGTAATCTCATTTAATTCTATTTTTTTTTGATTTGCTTCTATACACTTGTCATTATATACCCAAACTCCTAGCCCTGAAGGTAATCCAAAACATTTTTGTACTGAAAAATAAAATGTATCTACTTCATTAGGATTGAAAGGAATACACGGTGATCCACTAACACAATCAAGAGCTATTAAGCTATTTTTAAATTTATTCCTTATCTCTTTAATTTTATCATTATTACACATTATTCCTGTACTAGTTTCATTTAAACTAATAGCTAAAAGTTGGAAATTATTATCTATTATTTCGATATCATATGGTTCTTTATTATATAAATACTTTTTAGATTTTATGTGATACATTTTAGTAAAGTCATAAAATTTTTGAGAAAATGCACCATTAATTAAATGAGTAGATTCTTTATAAATTAAGTTTTGTATGATTCTTTCCCATATTTCGTTTGCAGAAGATGTAAACACAACATGATAACCTACTGGTAGGTCAAAAATTTGTTTTATGTTTAATACACATTTTTGATAGATTTTTTGAAATCGGACACTTCTATGAGAAATTGATGGAATTTGATCTGCAAATGCTTTTTTTACATGATTATAAACTGTAAAATATAATTGCGAAGGTCCTGGAGTAAAAAAAATATTATTTTTCATTTTAATTTAATAAAGAATCCTTAATCTTATTGTGTCATGTATTTTTCTAAGACTTTGAATTACTTGTTTATTGTACTCATTATTAATATCTGTTATAACATAACCAATTGATTCATTAGTTTTAAGATATTGACCTACAATATTTATGTTGTAATCTGTTAAAATTTTATTAATTTTTAACATGATTCCTGGTTCATTTTTATGGATATGGATAAATCTATGAGCTTCTTTTTGTTTTGGAAGATATAGATTAGGGAAGTTTACTGAATTAGATGAATTCCCTGAATTAATATATTCTATAATTTTTTGTGGAACAAAAGAACCAATATTTTTTTGAGCTTCTTTTGTACTTCCTCCAATATGAGGAGATAATATCACGTTATTTAAACCAATTAGTTCAGATTTAAATTTTTCTTTTTTGTTTAATGGTTCTTTAGGGAATACATCTATTGCAGCACCAAGTAATTTATTATTTTTTAGATTTCTTTTTAAAGAATTAAGATTGACAATGGTTCCTCTACTATAGTTTATTAAAATTGCTCCTTTTTTCATTAAATTAATTTCTTTATCACCAATTAGATTTGTGTTTCCTTCTCTTCCATCTACATGAATGCTTAATATATCACACTCTTTTAATAGTTTTTTTATTGAGTTATATTTTTTGGCATTTCCAATAGAAAGTTTATCTAGAATATCATAATAGATAACTTTTAAACCTAATGATTCAGCTACTACAGATAGTTGTGATCCTATATTACCGTAACCGATAATTCCAAGTGTTTTATTTCTAATCTCATAACTATTTATAGAATCTTTTTCCCATATTCCTTTATGCATTTGATTAGATTTTCTAATAATATTTCTCATTAGGATTATAATTTGAGCAATAACTATTTCTACTACTGATCTAGTATTGCTAAATGGAGCATTGAATACTATAACACCTTTTTTTTGACATTCCTTAAGATTTATTTGATTTATTCCAATACAGTATGCTCCTATAGATAAAAGTCTATTTGCAGATTGTAAAACTTTTTTTGTTATTATAGTTTTTGATCGAATTCCTAAAATCGAAATATCTTTGATTTTTTCTGAAAGTTCTTTTTCATTTAAACTTCCATCAAAAGTTTCAATTTCATATCCTTCTTTTTTAAAAATTGATTTTGCCATAATATCAATTTTTTCAAGTAATAATACTTTTATTTTATTTTTAGGAAAGGATAGTTTTTTTTCACTCATTATAGTTTTTCAATAAACTCATCTAGCGATTTTAATAAATAATCTGCTTTTTTTATCATAGATTTTCTTTTAATATTTTCTATATACAAATAGAAGAAGTTAGCATATCCTTCTTTTTTTATTTCATAGTCTGTGTACCCATCACCAATGACATGAACTAAACCATCTAATTTTAGTTTTTTTAAAATTTTAACCTTTCCTTTAATTTTTGTTAATGGATTATTTTTATCATAGCCACTTATATTTCCTTTTAAATCAAATTGAAAAGAATTTGCATAAATGTTTTTCTTTTTTATACCGTATTCTTTAACTATTGGATTTATTATTTCCATAAATCCACTTGAAATAATATAGATATTTTCTGAATTTTCTTTTATAAACTTTTTGTTTTTAATGAAAGAGTCAGATATATCATTTTTAATTATTTTAATAGTATTTTTTATATCATCCATTGATGCATTCATCAATTTTATTCTTTTCTCAAGAGAATTTTTAAATGAAATTTTTCCATTCATTCCAAGTTTAGTTATATAAGCAATTTTATTTTCAGAATCTTTTGTGCACTTGTTTGAAGTTTTAGCTAGTATATCAAGAGATTCAGATTTTATAAACGTAGAATCAAAGTCAATAATTATATGATTTTTCATTCTAGTATTTTTTTAAAATTCTTTTGACTATACTATGTCTTAATACATCTTTGCTATCTAAGGTTGTGAATCCAATTCCATTTACATTTTTCAATCTTTTAATTGCATCTATTAAACCTGATTTTTGATTTTTTATAAGATCTATTTGAGAAATATCACCGTTTACAATCATTTTTGAATTTGGTCCGAGTCTAGTTAGAAACATTTTTATTTGTAAAGGTGTTGTATTTTGAGCTTCATCTAATAAAATAAATGCATCTTTAAGTGTTCTTCCTCTCATGTATGCGATGGGAGCAATTTCAATAGTTTTATTTTCTATGTATTTTTTTATTTTATTAATTGGAAGTATATCTTGGAGTGCATCATAAATTGGTCGAAGGTATGGATCTATTTTTTCTTGTAAATCTCCTGGTAAAAATCCTAAATTTTCTCCTGCTTCCACAATAGGTCTAGTTACAATAATTTTTTTAATAGATTTATCTTTTAGTGCTTTTAGTGCTAGAGCAACACTTACATAAGTTTTTCCTGTTCCTGCAGGACCTATAACAAATACTAAATCATTTGCTTTGATAAGGGTTACAATTTTTTTCTGATTAGAGGTTTTAGCTAATATTTTTTTACCATTAAAACCAAAAACAATAACTTCTTTTTCTTCATTACTTGAACCATTTGTTATGAGATTAGATATTGTTTTATTATCAATTTTTCCAAATTTATTGAAATGTATAATCAAAGAAAGAATAATTTTTTCAACTTCAAGTAGTTGAACCTTATTTCCCTTAATTGATATTTTATTTCCTCTAGAAATTATTTTTGCTTTAGGAAAAGCAGACTCAATTTTTTGAATATTATTATTGTGAATACCTAGGAAATTAACAAGTTCTATATCTTTAAGGTCTATTATTTTTTCTATCAAAATTTATTATCAGTTTTTTTTTGATGCAAATTTAAAAATTATTCAATTTGCCTATGTCAATTATTACTTTTATTTCTGATTTTGGATTAAAAGATCATTATGTTGCTTTAGTAAAAGCTTCTATAATAAAATATAATCAAAATATTAAAATTGTTGATATTTCTCATCATATAAGAAAATATGACATTTCTCATGCAGCTCATGTATTTAAAAATGTATATGAAGAATTTCCTAATGGTTCGATTCATATAATTTCAGTTAAACATGATAATAACGATGATATTATTTTATTCCAGTTAAATAATCACTTTATAATTACATACAATTCTGGAATTATTAGTTTAATTGAACCAAAAGAATCGTATAATGCTATTTTAATTGATGGGAATAAACACAAAACTTTTTCTGAAAAATTTATGGCTGAAATAGCTTTGAAATTGGCATCAGGAATTAATTATACCATGCTTGGTAGTCCAACAAAAGATGTTAGAAAATTTTTAAATAAAGAAACTTCTATTTCAAGAAATCAAATTATTGGTTATGTTCTTAGAATTGATGATTTTGGAAATCTTCTAACTAATATTTTATTATCAGATTTTAATAAAGTTTTATCAAAAAATAGTGGATCATTTGAAATTAATGTTGGTGGAGAAATCATAAATTCATTATCTAATTCATATAGTGATGTTGGTATTGCTGATATTTTTGCACTTTTTAATTATAATCAAATATTAGAAATTGGAATGAATAAAGGAAATGCTTCTAATTTATTAGGTATTAGAGAGCATGATTCTATAAAAATCAATTTTTTATAGTAAATAATGTATTTTTGAAAACTTTTTGCCAAAGTGGCGGAACTGGTAGACGCGCACGATTCAAAATCGTGTTCCTTCGGGAGTGTGGGTTCGATTCCCACCTTTGGTACTATAATTATTATAATTGGTAGTGAAAAAATTAGAATTAGAGAAAACTATAATTGTTGGAATAGTTAATAAAGATCAAAATCAAGATAAATCAAATGAGTATCTTGATGAATTAGAATTTTTAACTTTTACTGCTGGAAGTGTTGTTGATAAACGTTTTATTCAAAAAATTGATACACCGAATCCTAGTACTTTTATTGGAAGTGGTAAGATGAACGAAATATTATCCTATGTTAGATCTAATGATATAAATACAATAATTTTTGATGATGAACTTTCTCCAGCTCAAGAGAGAAATATTAGTAAAATATTAAATATAAAAGTTTTAGATAGGACAAATCTTATACTAGATATTTTTGCTCAAAGGGCAAAAACTAGTTATGCGAGAACTCAAGTAGAACTTGCTCAGTGTCAGTATTTGCTTCCTAGACTAAAGGGAATGTGGACTCATTTAGAGAGACAAAAAGGTGGAATAGGCATGAGAGGTCCTGGTGAAACTGAAATTGAAACTGATAGAAGAATAGTTAGAGATAAAATTTCTTTATTGAAGGAAAAAATAAAAAATATTGATAAACAAATGTCTATTCAAAGAGGAAATAGAGGAAAATTGGTGAGAGTTGCATTAGTAGGTTATACAAATGTTGGTAAGTCAACACTTATGAATACAATTAGTAAATCTAAAGTTTTTGCTGAAAATAAATTATTTGCTACCCTTGATACAACGGTTAGAAAAGTAGTTGTAGAAAATCTTCCTTTTTTATTGGGAGATACAGTAGGATTTATAAGAAAATTACCAACACAATTAATTGAGTCTTTTAAAAGCACATTAGATGAAGTTAGAGAGGCAGATATATTACTTCATATGGTAGATATTTCTCATCAACATTTTAATGAACATATTGAATCAGTTAATAAAATTCTTAAGGATATTAACTCATTAGATAAACCAACTATAATGGTTTTTAATAAAATAGATATATTTAAAAATGAAGATTTTAATGAGACAAATCTTTTGGATGAATATTCGGAGAAAAATTATACTTTAGAAGAATGGAAACAGACTTGGATGGCTAAAATGGGAGATAATGTTATTTTTATATCAGCTACAAAAAAGGATAATATAGATGTATTTAGAAACAAGGTTTATAGTGTGGTAAGAAAAATACACATAAAAAGATTTCCTTATAATAATTTTCTTTATCCCGATATAGAATATAAATAATTACTATATGAAAAATAAAATAATGGCATCAATAAAATCTGGAATTGGAAGTTATATAGTATTAATAATTATTAATTATATTATTTTTTTGATAAGTGATTGGTCTATTATGGAAGAGATGATTCCATCATTTTCAATGAAATTTGCCACCATATCAATTTTTCTTATTATTATAATGACCTTAACAGACTATTTTTTTTATAAGGGGAAATACTAAATAATTTCTTACTTAAAAAAATATATATTTGAATAAGAAAATTAATTAAAAATGAAATTTAAAATAATACTATTTATTGTGATTAGTTCAATTTTATCTATTGAATTAGTATCACAAAAAAGAAATCATCAACCATTTAATACCTCAATATTTGATAATATAGAAGTTAGAAACATAGCTCCTGCAAAAGTTTCAGGTCGAATAACCAAAGTTCTAAAAGATTATTCGAATTCTAGTATATGGTACGTTACAACCGCCTCGGGGAATGTATGGAAAACTCAAAATTCTGGAACAACATGGATTCCAATATTTGATGTTTATGGATCTTACTCAATTGGAACAATTTCTATGGATCCAAATAATCCAAATGTATTGTGGTTAGGTACAGGTGAAAATAATAGTCAGAGATCCGTTGGATTTGGTGATGGTGTCTATAAGAGTATTGATGCTGGTAAAACATGGAAAAATGTAGGTTTAAAAAAATCTGAGCATATAGCAAAAATTATTATTGATCCTAATAATTCAGATAATATTTATGTTGCTTCTCAGGGACCTCTTTGGAATTCAGGTGGCGAAAGGGGATTATATAATTCAAACGATGGAGGTAAAAATTGGAAAAGGATATTGTTTATTAGTGATGATACTGGAATATCTGATGTTGTTATGGATCATGAAAATAGTGATATAATGTATGCAAGTACATATCAGAGAAGAAGACATTTTGGAATAATCATAGCTGGAGGTCCAGAAGGAGGAATTTTCAAATCTGTGGATAGGGGTACGACATGGAAAAGACTTAATAACGGATTACCTGGAGGAGATATAGGAAGGATTGGTCTTGCAATTTCGCCACAAAAATCTAATGTTATATATGCTCTTGTTACTGCTAAGGAAAATACTAAAGGATTTTATAGATCTGAAGATTATGGGGAGTCGTGGAAGAAAATGAGTGATTATCAAGTTGTAGATTCTCAGTATTATGTTGAGATTTTTCCTGATCCGCATCAATTTGATAAAGTATATTCAGTTGATATGAGATCGTATGTAACTGAAAATGGTGGAAAAACTTTTGAAAGAATTCCAGAAAACAAGAAACATGTAGATAGTCATGATGTAGTCTTTGATAAAAATGATCCTGATTATATAATGATTAGTTGTGATGGTGGAATATATGAGAGTTTTGATAGGATGAAAACGTGGAGATTTATTGATAATATGCCTATTACTCAGTTATATAGAGTAGGAATAGACAATGAAAAACCATTCTACAATGTTTATGGAGGAACTCAGGATAATGATAGTTTTGGTGGACCTTCTAGGACGAATAATAGTTCAGGAATAAGAAATAGTGATTGGTTTGTCACTACAGGTGGAGATGGTTTCCAGGTGAGAATAGACCCTAAAGATCCTAATATAATATATACAATGTCACAGTATGCAGGTATTATGAGGTACGACAAATCAAATGGTGAAAAAATTGGTATAAAACCACAGCCCGACTCTAACGAATCGGCATATAGATGGAATTGGGATTCTCCATTAATTATTAGTCCACATAAAACTGATAGACTTTATTTTGCTGCTAATTATCTTTTTCAGAGTGATGATAGGGGGAATTCATGGAAAAAGATTAGTGATGACCTTACAAGAAATGAAGATAGAAATAAAAAGAAAGTTATGGGTAAGATATGGAGCGTAGATGCAATTTTTAAAAATGTGTTTACATCTCCTTTAGGTACAATTGTATCTCTTGATGAGTCTAGAATTAAAGAAGGTATGATTGTTGTTGGTACCGATGATGGTCTTGTACAAATAACTAAAGATAATGGGGTTTCATGGAAAAAATTTGAAAACTTTCCTGGAATTCCATCACGATCTTATGTGACAGATGTAGTTGCATCTAAGCATGATGTGAATACTATATATGTTACATTTAATTACCATAAATATGGAGATTATAAACCATATATTATAAAAACATCTGATGGTGGAAGTTCATGGAAAATGATTTCTTCAAACTTACCAAAAAATAATTTTGTTTGGTCAGTTGTTGAAGATCACATTAACTCTAATATTTTATTTGTAGGTACTGAATTTGGAATGTATTATTCTATAAATGGTGGTGCTAATTGGAACAAGTTTAAAGATGTTCCAACTATTGCAATTAGGGATTTAGAAATTCATGAGGGGGAAGATGATTTAGTTGCTGCATCCTTTGGAAGAGGTTTTTATATTGTAGATGATTATTCTCCTATAAGGGAAGTTTCAAAAGATTTTCTCTTGAAAGATGCTCACTTGTTTTCAGTAAAAGACGCATTGCAATTTGTTATTGCATCTCCTGAGAAATCTGCAACTGGTCATAATTTCTTTACTTCACCTAACCCACCATATGGAGTTAAGTTATCTTATTATCTAAAAGAGAGATTGATATCTAAGGAAGACAGAAGACAAAAAGAAGAAAAATCTAAATTTAATAGAAGTGAGTCTATAAACTATCCTTCAAAAGATCAGCTTGATGAAGAGATAAAAGAAGAAAAACCCAAAATTTTCTTAACTATTGAATCTCTTGATGGTGATATAATAAGAAGGGTAGAGGGTAATAATTCTAAGGGTTATAATGAGACCTATTGGAATTTGAGAACATATTCATATAGAAATATAGAAGATGAAAATAATTACTCAGGTCCACTTGTACCTCCTGGAACATATAATGTACATTTATCTAAGTATGAGAATAATATTTTTACTGAATTGACAGAAAAGCAAAGTTTTGAAGTTATTCAGCATGGAAGCAAGTCTACTCAGGAAGAAAGATTTGATCTGTATAATTTCCAGTTAAAATTTGATAAATTATTTAGTGATTTTGAAAAATTGGTCGATGATATTGATGATGCTATTGAGGATGTAAACGGTGAAATTAATATAGTCATTAATTCAAAGTCTGCAACTAATGTTAATTATATGCATATGAAAAAAAGTAAATTAATGGACTTGAGAATGATATTAACAGGAAAATTGAGTTTGAATTATGCAGATGTGTTTTCAGGATCACCACTTTCAATTCAAAGAAGGCTTGGTGGTATGAGTTGGGAGCTATCAAATACTACATCAAGACAGACTAAGAGTCATGAGAAAACCTATAATATATCAAAGAAGAAATATGATGAGGTTGTAAAAATGTTTAAAGAGATAACTGGTTAGAGAATTTCTTTTAATTTCTTTTGAATAATTTTTTCCATATGTAAGTACCCTTTTTTGTCTGGGTGGACGCCATCATACTTATTATGAGTTTCATTCCAGTATGTAAATTCATTCTTTAATCCATTTCTTTCATCTTTCATTGATGTATGATAGTCTACATATGTGGCTATTCCTGATTTGCAATATTCTTTTATCACTATATTTAATTTGATAATATCATTACTTGGAAAAATTCCAGAGCTCCATATGTAATCATAGACTGGAAGGATAGAGCAAAGAAATACTTTAATATTATTTGCAGAAGAAATTTCAGTCATGGATTTTATATTATCAAAAATCTTTTCAATTGTTGTAGGTCCAGTATTTCCTGCGAGATCATTTGTTCCGGCAAGTATAATTACAGCATATGGTTTTAGATTAATAACATCATCATTATATCTTAGAAGCATCTGAGGTGTTGTTTGTCCACTAATTCCTCTATTTACGTAATTATTTTCTTTAAAATAATTTGTAAAAGAACTCCATCCTTGAGTTATTGAATTACCAAAAAATATTATTCTTTTTTCTTTAGGCTTAGGTAAACCTATCTTATTGTTATCTTCTTTATATAAGAAATCTTGTTTTCCTTTTGATACCATATCTTGTCCATAAATATTTTGTAATGCTAATGCAATAAATAGAGATATTTTTAATATTTGTTTCATGATAAAATCAAATCTAATATTATTTCTTGTTATTTTAACATTTGCAGAATCGTTCTCTCAGATTCTTCCTTCTTATCAAGGTATTTATTTTAAAAAGAAGATTATAGAATCTAATCTCATTCTTCATTTAGATGCAAGTAATTCTTCTTCACTTGATCAAAATGATCTTACAGTATGGAATGATTTATCTTCAAGTGATAATGATTTATCTCTTTATCAAGGTTCAGCAACTTTCTTAAGTGATGATGGAGGCTCACTTGTATTTGACGCGAATGATATTTATAAAATTGGTACTCTAAATAATTTGTCAAGTAGTAATTTGACAATTTCAATATGGATAAAAACTCAAGATTCGAATGGTTATCTGGCTTGTATTTCGAGAACTCCAAGTAATTTTGCAAAAGAATTCATTTTCCGACTTAATGGTGGAAAACTTCATTTTTGGGATTATACTGGTCCTCATGGATTTAATACAGTATCAAATTCAACTGTTAATAATAATCAGTGGAAATTTGTAACTTTTACTAAGAATAATACATCTGGAAAGTATTATATTAATGATTTCTTAGATAAATCAGTAACTGCTGCTCGAAATGTTACCTATGGGTCTGATCACTTTTTACTTGGAAAAAATTGGAGAGATAATAATTATGGTTACTCAGGATCTATTGGTGCAGTCTATTTATATACATCTACACTTACACAATCCGAAATAGAGCAAAATTATAATGCAACAAAATCAAGATATGGGCACTAGTTTTACAAGAGTGCAGCACCGTAAACTCCTGCACTATCTCCAAGTTTAGGTTTTATTATTTTAGTTTTAAATGTTGGATTGAAAACATACTTTTTTAGTTCTTCATATCCTTGATCATATAATTCATTTGTATTA